>Ga0209324_10000009_pt1 | contig 128900 bp, 144 predicted proteins | sample Rifsed19ft3_FD_184015 | JGI IMG/M metagenome (GOLD analysis project Ga0209324, IMG submission 184015) | Soil microbial communities from Rifle, Colorado, USA - sediment 19ft 3 (version 2) | ecosystem: Environmental > Terrestrial > Deep subsurface > Rock core/Sediment | place: Rifle, Colorado...
ACATACCAAGTGCACCAGCCGAACGGAAAACTATTCGGACCACGTTGATTTCGAACCACAATACCGGCAACCTGACCAGACCCAGAACGATTGCTGGCAAGTTTAGTTCGAGTTGGAGCAGGTTTAGTGCCGCCAATAATAACTAATTTTTGACTGGCAAAGATGGCAGCAGATCCTCCTAAATTATTGGCTTTAATAGTGCCTTGCAAATTTCCCTTGTAGGCAGCAACGATCTCGCTTAAGGTTTCTCCCCTTGCCACTGTATGTACGATTCCATCTGTAGGTAAGATGGTTAATTTTTGTCCAGGTTGAATCGTATCGCCAGATAAATTATTGGCATTTTTAACTGTAATATAGGAAATTCCAAATTTTTGCGCAATTGAGGCTAAGGTATCACCACCTTTGACTATATAATAGGTAATACCAGCTCTTTGGGTGGCTGTCGCGGTTTGTATCGCGTTATTGCCTTGCGCGTATGTGGTTTGAATCACGGCTGGGCTAGCCACAAATTGACTATCATCGGTGATGATGGCATTTTTTAAGACAATTCTTTGAACAATGGCAGTTGGTTTTTGGGCTTTCACGGTTTGCGGAGTATATTTTTGGATTTTTGAGACTAGCGCGACTAAATCTTCTTCAGAAACTGCCGAAGATTCAGACAAAGCAATGTCAGTGTAATATTCTTCAGTAATAATTTTTGAACCCCGAGCGCTGATAAAATTGGCGGCAAAAACTATGCCGGCTAAGATAAAAAGGCCTAAATGCCGAGTCACAAAATTGTTAGCAAAATTAATTTGAAAAGTTTGAATTGGTATTGGGCTAATAATTTGCTTTGGCGTTGATTTATTTTTTGCCACAAATCTTTTGACTAATTGATTTGGTCTAAGCTGGTGTAAAATAATTTGAGACAAACGGTAAAACCATACTCTTAGGGTATGGTTTATAAAATTCAAAAATAAAAATTTAATTTTACTGAAAATTATCAAATAACTTTGGGTGCGAAGATGTCTTATAAGCCTGGACTTTTTAGAGTTCGGCTTTAAAGTAAAAATTGTCACCTCCCAAAACCTAAATTTATGATTCCGAATACAACAAATATTGTATAGGCTTTAAAAATAATGTCAAGGGTTTTTGGTGTTTTTTTACAAATTTAGGTTTAAAATTTGACAATATCAACTGAAAATTACCAAAAAATGGAGGGTTTTTTTGAGCTCATCGCGAATTTCAGGATTAAGCTCTTTTTTAAGACGTTTTCGAAGATGTGGGATGGCTTTTGGATTGCGCAAATTGGAAATTGCTAAAATTGCTTGGAGCTGTAAAGATCGATTGGTACCCTTTAAAAGTTTGAGCAAGAATGGTAATGATTGATCAACTTTAAAGCTATTAAAAGCTAAAACTGCTTCAAATAAAATTTCTTCAACCAGCTCTTGAGTTAATAAAAATTTAATTAATTCTAAATCATATTGATTTTTTCTCGCCGCAGCCATTGACCAAATTAGATTTTTTTGGATGATTTCTGGTAAGTTATTAAATTCTTCAAGAAGCTTTTTAATTTGTCCATATTTCTCATTTTGGACAAAATAATCTACATATTCATTTAAAATTTCTGGCTCCAATTGTAAATTAAATTGCTTTTCTAGGAATTCGGCAGCTTCCGCGGGATCAATCTTGGCTAATAATTTGATGATTTTAGACTTAACCTGCAAATTGTTATCTTCTAAATATAATTTTTCGAGGCTAAAAATGCTAATTTGAGAATGCAATTTTTCTAAAGCATCAAGCGCTGATAATTTTAATTCGTTTTCCAGATGCCAGAATAAAATAGTTTCCAAAGCCTCAATAATTTCTTTATTCGGCCTCGTTGAAGCTAAAATCGCGATAATTTTCTTTTTAATTTCAAGGTCAATATTAGAAAAAAGTAAATTAATTAATTCATCAACCACCTCGTCCCCGGCTAACTGTCCTTGAGCGAGCAAGATTTCATTTCGAACATGAAAATTTTTTTCTTCATTTTTGAGCTCAGATAATTGTTTATTTAAGGGCAAAAAACCAGATTGTCCAGATTGGCGTAAAAGTTCGATTTTCTGGTTCGGATCATTAATTTTCGAAAAGGTACTTTTTCTTAGTTTTTTTTGCAAAACCAAACCATCAACATTTTGAGGGGGATTTTTTATTTCAAGATTATTATTTTTAGGATCGGCAAAATCACTAAAATCAATTTCCATGCTTACCTTTATTTAATATTTACCACGACATTGTTAGGAATATAACTAATAATTGAAACACCGTTGGGAACTGAAATTGAGTCTTTACCAATACCAATCATATGGCTTCCAGAAGAACGTCCAGACAAATCCAAATTGATCACGACATTATCGGCTGACAGATTTTGCAATAATCCTGGAGGACCCGAAACCATCACGATCACATTTTGTGGCGTCATACCCTGAACAGTTACCCCTGAACCTAAACCAGAATAAGAAAATCCGGCGGCAATCTCGCGAGTTTGAGCAGAAAGCGAAACTTTAACTTTGACAATAATTGTTTCGGTTTCTCCTTCAACCATGACCGCACCCTTGGGTAAGGCCGGGGTAATTTCAAATTCTTTGTCTTGATTTAAACCGGCGATATTAATCGGTTGTGTTTCGATCCATTCTAATTTTTCGACCACATCCTCATTTCCGGTGACGCGAATAGAGGCTGGCTCAAAACTAACATTAGAAATCCAATACCCAGATGCAACCGATCCTGCAAATTTTGGCTTAATTCCGACGACTTTACCGCCACCAGATTTTGCCACACTAATTTTTATGGTTACTTTCTCGGGTGAAAAGATGATATTTTTCACTTGTTTATCATATTCATCATAGGCTGACAATTTTACCTTTTGTTCAATATCTCGATCCTGTCCGGCTAAATTTACAACTGCCGTTGCCTGGGAAACGCTGTCAATGAGGTCCCTGGCTCCTCGAGCTTCAATTTTGACTGGATCAAGCTTGGTTTCCATCACTTCATAGCCTGCGGCTAATTGGCCTTCAAGCCGAGAAGATACATTTAATTGGGCAGTGACGGCAGTCTCAACACGCACCCTAATTTCCGCTGGATCTAATTCGACAATTTGCACACCAGGCACAGAACTCGTCACTTTGACCGGCACTTGGTGAGTTCCCAAACTCAAATTCCCCAAATCCACAAAAGCGACAAAATCCTCCAAAACTAATTTTTTCCAAACCGAGGCGGGAGCAGAAATTTTCACTCGAACTGTATCTTGATCATAAACTGGCGCTAAATTTGGAGCTAAATTTTGAGTTTCAATATTAATTTCACCTGGAAAATAATCAGTACGATTTTCAACGGTCACCACAAAAAGCCACAATGAAATTGCCAATAACAAACTTAAAAATTTGAGTGATAAATTCTTGGTAAAAAACGACTTGATTGAACTCATTTGGGCTTCCGTTAATTTAAATGAAATAATTTTTCAATAATTTGTTTAATGTCAGTCATGGTTAAACTTGATTCTAACTCGCCTTCGAAGGCCACCGAAATTACCCCTCTTTCTTCACTAATCACAATTACTAAAGCGTCGGTATGTCGGGAAAGGGTGCGGGCCGCACGATGCCTGGCGCCCCATTGCTCTTTTTCCTCGGAAACCGGCAAAACGCAGCCAGCGGCTATTAATTTATTGCCAGATATTAAAACTGCCCCATCGTGTAGAGGCGAAGGTGGCGTAAAAATACTTAAAATTAATTCCTGCGAAACATCAGCGTTTAAGGTATGACCTGATTTGTTATATTCTGAAAGAGGTATTTTTCGTTCTAAGGCGATGACAGCTCCTAAATGACGTTGCTGAATGGTTTGTACGGCGGTTAAAATTTCCGATAGAGTTTGGCGAGTAAATTTATGATTATTCGCAAAACCAGCGCGACCGAGTTTGTCGAGGGCGGCTCTAATTTCGGGCTGAAAAATAATGGGAATTGCCACCACTAAAATTACTCCTAAGTATTTTAAAAGCCAGTTTAAGGTGGCTAAATTTAATAAATGGCCAACAATTAGTAATAAAATAATAATGATAATCCCATATAAAACTCGCACCGCTTTAGATTCCATAATTTTGGACAAGAACCAGTAAATTATGAAAGCTGTCACTAAAATATCTAAAATAATCCAATAATTACCCTCAATGTGGGTGGTGGCAAAAATTCGAGACGACCATTGGGTTAGGCTAAACAATAAGTTTTTTGAGAGTTCAGTTAAGGTATCTCCAAGATTTTGGAGCAAATCCCCTCCTTGCATTATCCATTAAAAATTACTTCTTAAGTTCAAAATTTAGAAATAAATTAATCATACTCAAAATTTGGGTCGAAAAAACTAGACTTAGTTATATTTTACAACTTTGCACAAATTTAGCAAATCAATATCGTGGATTTGAGATCGCTATTTAATTTCGGGCATTTTTTCTTCGATTTCGAAAGCCTTGATCTTATCGCCAACCAGCATTTCAAAATTTGCCTCTAAACCAATTCCGCACTCATTATTTTTTTCTATCTCTCGCACGTCTTCTTGTTTTATTTTCAAGGAATCAATTTTACCGATACCAACTTGATCTTCACCTCGAAAAACCTCGACTTCGGCGCCATTAACTAATTTCCCCTCAGTAATATTGGCACCGATAATTTTCTCGCCTTTGCCATGTTTGAAAACGGCTAAAATTTTAGCAGTGCCAATTTCTTTGCGAGTTCGAATTGGACCGATTAATTTGGCTAACATTTTTTTAGCTTCATCAATAAGTTCATAAATTATGGAAAAGGAAGCAATTTTAATTCTTTTTTCTTGTGCTAATTCTTTGGCAGCTGGCGAGATTAAAGCACGAAAGGCTAAAATAGCCGCGCCAGAAGCATCAGCAGACATCACATCTGATTCGGAAACGGCGCCAACCCCAGCCATGATGACAAAAACTTCGCCTTGATCATTTTTAATTTTTTTCACCGCGTCTAAAACTGCTTTTAGGGAACCGGCCACATCAGCCTTGATAATAACATTTAATTTTTGCACGCCCGGTTTTTGACTCGAAACTGTGTTTGCCATTTGGGCAATCATCCCCTTATACGACCGACGCTTGTCTAATTCCAAAAGATATTCTTTGGCGGTTTTTTCGGTCTCAAAAGCGGTCATTTCTTCGCCAAAATCTGGCACGGCGCTAAAGCCATAAACTCGAACTGGATCAGAAGGCTTCGCTTCGCGAATTTTTTGGCCTAAAAAGTTTTCCATGCTTCGAATTTTACTAATTCTATCCCCGGAAACTACAATATCTCTAACTTTTAAAATTCCTTTTTGAATTAATATGGAAGCAGTGGAACCTTTTTGCGGATCTAAATGTGATTCAATCACCACGCCTTTAGCGGTTCCGGAATAACTGGTTTTTAAACCCTCTAAATCCGTGGAAAGCAAAATCATTTCCAGCAAACCTGATACGCCTTTACCGGTCTTGGCGGAAACTGGAATCATAATCGTGGCACCACCCCATTCCTCTGGAGTAAGATTTATTTTGGCTAATTGCTTTTTAACTCTTTCAATGTCTGCTTCGGGTTTATCAGCTTTATTAATAGCCACAATAATCGGCACGCCGGCGGCTTTGGTGTGATTAACCGCTTCGATGGTTTGCGGCATCACCCCTTCGTCGGCAGCCACCACTAAAATTGCCATATCACAAAGCTTGGTGCCATGTTCACGCATCGCTACAAAAGCTTCATGGCCGGGTGTGTCTAAAAAAGTAATCAAGCGCTTTTTGCCCTCTTTTTTAATTTCAATTTGATATGCGCCGATATGCTGAGTAATTCCCCCAGATTCACCACCAACAATATTTGTTTTTCGAATATAATCTAATAAAGATGTTTTGCCATGGTCAATATGACCAATAATAGTGACAACTGGTGGTCTGGTTTGCAGGTCTTTGGCGGAAACTTTTTCTTTAACCTCAATTTTTTCTTCCTCAGCCGGCTTAACGCTGTAACCTAAATCTTCGGCAATAATCGCGGCAGTTTCAAAATCAATATTTTCGTTAATAGTAGCCATGACGCCATTTTTGACTAATTCTTTAATTACCTCAGTGACTGGTAAATTAAGTCGGGTTGAAAAATCTTTCACGGTGACGATGGGTGGCAAAACAACGGTTTTTGTTTTTAGGTTAGTTTTGGGAGACTTTTTTTCATCTCGAGGTGCAATATCTTTAATGCTGGCCGCTTCTGATTTTTCTAAAAATTCTTTTTCTTTATTGATTTTATCAATGACTTCTTCGGCAATTTTATCTTTTATGGTGCGTGATTTTTTGCCAACTTCATAGCCAAAAACCGAGATTTTCTCTCTAAGTTCTTTGGGGGTAAAATCTAATTTTTTGGCTAAATCAGCAATCTTCATAATAATTTAAAGTGTAAAATGTAAATATCAAAGTGGCAGTTTAAAGTGCAAAATTATCTAATTTAAATTTATATTTTAAATTCCTATTTTACATTTTGATTTTTAAATTTTGATTTAGCTTTATTATATCACGAACGAAGCAATAAAAAAAGGCGTCACGCAAGATTGGTTTTGTGGGGGGGTAAATCTTGGCAACACCAAGGGATGAAAAAATTAATTATTGGAAGTGGGAGCAGGGCTTGGAACAGAAAGTGTTGAATTTGGAGTAATTGGTACTGACATTTCGGGCAATTTGGAAGTTGGATTAGCGTCAGTTCGAGGTTCTATTAATACTATCCATATTTCCTGAAATACAACAATATTCTTAATCCTATTATCAATAGAAATGGCTTTAAGATAATCTATAGGATTAAAATATGATAAATTACCGGCTCTTGTAGGTCTTAGAATAATAATTTCATTGGGAACAATAATTTCGTAGGGGTTTCTGCCTTGAAGTTCTGTATCTGTCGCGACCATATTATGAGGTGCATAAAATAATGCACTCAATATGGCAAATGCCGCTAAAACAATCATAACCATAATAGCTATATCTTTTGTTGCTGGCATCCATCTCGCCTCCCAGAACTGATGTTCTGAAAGCGAACAAAAATATTATATTAAAAAACATTAAAGATGTCAAGGTTTTTGACAATTATCGAATTGGTTGAAAATTAAATTGTTTATATATTTAGATCTTGCGTTTTTTCCAAAGCGTTGAGTCTTTACCCCAATAATTAGGTTCATCGCTTTGAACGACTTTGGGAGTTGGCGGGGTAATTTTTTTCTCCACAAAACCAGGAACAATGGTTTTTGGTTTTGGGGGTTTAACGGTTTTGGTTTTTAGGGCGGTTTTTTTCGGTTTTTTCGCTCGACTTAATTTTTGAGTCTTTCCGCCAGGGGCGGGTTGTCTCTTGGTCAACTTTTTAGGTTTAGCTTTTGTGGTTTTTTTCTGAACAATCTGCTTTTTGGTTGAAGTTTTACGAACTGGTTTTTTCTTTATTTTTGCCTGTTTTGGCTTTTTTGGGGCGGTTTTATTGACTGATTTTTTAAGTTTTCGAGCCGCAACCTGATTTGCAATTTCTTGGCGATCTTTGGCTCTTTCTTTATCCTCAATTTCATCCATCGGTTCTTTAATTAGAATTGTTACTGAAGCGACGCTATCTCTTAAATTTAATTTCATTAAGCGAACACCAGAGGTGGCGCGACCCAACCTTTTAACATTTTTAATTGGCGTTCGAATCACCTGACCTCTTTTAGAAAAGATAATTAAATCCGCTTTTTCATTTTCGGTAATTTTCGTTTGGATAATTGGTCCAGTTTTTTCGGTAATTCTGGCGGTTCTTAAACCAATGCCACCGCGAGATTGCAAAGGATAATTTTTAAGAGCGGTTTTTTTGCCATAACCTTTTTCTGTCACCACCAACAAATCCGAAGAAAAACTTTTCAATTTTACATCATGAGCCATGATAGCGGTATCAGCATCAATATTAACCCCTGATATTTTTGCCGGACTTAAAACATCCATACCCACGACAGCATCTTTTGGTTTTAAGCGAATGCCTCTCATACCACCCGCTGATCTGCCCATAGGTCTGATTAAACTTTCTTTAAATTTAATTGCTTGGCCATTTTTGGAAACAATGATGATTTGATCTTCGCCAGTGGTGGGTCTGACCCATTTTAGAAAATCGTCTTTGCGCAATTTGATCGCGTTTAAACCAGATTTTCTAATTTTTTGAAAATTTGCCAAAGGAGTTTTTTTGATTTGGCCTTTTTCTGTGACCATTAATAAATATTTGGCATGATTGCTTTTGGCAACATTAATAATACCGGTAATAAAATCATTGGGATTAATCTGTAAGAGATTAACAATCGCCTGACCTTTAGAACGGCGCGATCCCAAAGAGATTTCGTAGGCTTTTGAACTCAAAACGCGACCCGAACTGGTGAAAAATAAAATATCATCATGATTATTGGCAATTAATAAATGCTCGACTAAATCTTCTTCTTTGGTGGTCATACCGATAACACCTTTGCCGCCCCGATGTTGGCTGCGACAAACTGAAATCGGCATTCTTTTGATATAATTGCCGCGAGTCAAAGTAATCATCACTTTGCGGTTTGGAATTAAGTCTTCTTTTTCAAAAGATTCAATTCTTTGTCGATAAATGCGAGTTTTTCGCTCGGAAGGAAAATTCTTTTTGAGATTTTTTAACTCTTCTTTAATAATATCCAAAATCATTTGCGGATTTTCTAAAATCTCAGTTAATTTGGTGATTAATTTCTTGAGCTGATCAAATTCAAGTTCTATTTTAGTCCGCTCTAAATGCGCTAAGGTGGCTAATTTCATCTCCAAAATCGCGTTGGCTTGAATTTCGGTTAAAGCAAGTTTCTTTTCTAAACGAACTTTAGCTTCTTCGCGATTTTCCGAAGCTTTGATAGTTTTAATCACCTCATCGATTTGTTTTAAAGCAATTAACAAACCTTCTAAAATATGGAGACGGTTTTTAGCTTGGTTTAATTCATATTGGGTGCGTCTAAAAATTACTTTTTGGCGATGCTTTAAATATTCTTCTAATATATTTTTTAAGTTTAAAACGGTTGGTTTAATGCCGTCCACCAAAGCTAACATATTAATATGAAAAGCTTCCTGCATTTGGGTATATTGATAAAGTTGATTCAAAATTTTTTTAGGGTAAGCGTCTTTTTTGAGATCAATGACAACCCGGATACCGTCTTTGTCAGATTCATCGCGCACATCGGCAATGCCAACGATTTTTTTATTTTTGACCAAATCGGCAATTTGTGTGACCAAAACCGATTTGTTAACCTGATATGGGATTTCGGAAATAATAATTTTAAATGCGGATTTTTTGCCTTCAACGATTTCCGCTTTGGCGCGCATCACGATCCTGCCTTTGCCTTGCGCATAGGCATTTTTGATTTCATCTGAATCATAAATTTGTGCGGCGGTGGGAAAATCCGGACCCAAGACAAATTGGCACAAATCTTCAACCGTCGAATCTGGATGATCAATTAAACGAATGGTGGCATCACAAACTTCGCCTAAATTATGTGGCGGAATATTGGTCGCCATACCCACGGCAATGCCCATGGCGCCATTTACTAACAGATTTGGTAATTTGGCGGGTAAAAATTGGGGTTCTTTGCGGGTGCCGTCATAGTTGTCTTGATAATTAACGGTATCTTTGTCTAAATCGGTTAACATTTCTTCGGCGATTTTGGTCATTTTGGCTTCGGTATAACGCATCGCCGCCGGGTTATCACCATCAACAGAACCAAAGTTGCCCTGGCCATTTACCAAGGGATAACGCATCGCAAAAGTTTGTGCTAATCTCACCATAGAAGGATAAACAATCGCTTCACCATGAGGATGATAATTACCGGAAACATCACCACAAATTTTCGCTGATTTTCGGTGTTTGGCGGTGTGTTTTAAATTTAAATCATTCATAGTTACCAAAATTCGGCGATGCACCGGTTTTAAACCATCGCGAACGTCTGGAAGAGCTCGAGAAACAATGACTGACATAGCATAATCCAAATAAGAGGTTTCCATTTCCTCTTCGATGCGGCGGGGTAAAACCGTGCCTAAATCTGATTTTTCCTTTGTCGGCTCTAGGTTGTTGTTGGGATTTTTAATATCTGGCATGTTGAATCCTAATAATCTTTTTTAGCTTTTTTAATTTTTTTCCCAGCCATATCTAATCTGGGCTTACCGAGTTGTTTTCCCATAGCATTAGCCAAATACCACTTATTATGGGCTCGTTGAGTTTCTAAATAAGTATTTTCGACAGCAGTTTTGGCTTGGTTATTTTTGGACAATTTTGTGGATTTTAATCTTTTTGAATTTTCGGTTGGAAATTTTTTCATTAATTTACTCTTAAAATTATTAAATATCTAAATTTTGAACTTGTTTGGCACGCAACTGAATGAATCTTTTCCTTGGTTCAACTTCACTACCCATTAATTTTACAAAGACTTCATCAGCTTTTTCAGCATCATCAAGGGTAACCTTGAGTAATACTCGATTTTTCGGATTCATGGTGGTTTCCCAAAGCTGATCCGGGTTCATTTCACCTAAACCTTTATATCTTTGAATAGTAGCGGCTTTTTGGCCTTTTGGTATTTCGGCTAAGATTTTTTCTTTTTGCTCGTCCGAATAAACATATTCAATTTTGTTTTTAATTTGAATTCGATATAAAGGTGGTTGAGCAATATAAACCTTGCCAGCATCAATTAGAGGCTGGAAATGGCGATAAAACAATGTTAATAATAAGGTTCTAATATGAGAACCGTCAACATCAGCATCAGTCATAATAATAATCCGGTGATATCTTAATTTAGGTAAATTCAGTTCTTCAGAAATCCCCACACCTAAAGCGACAATTAAAGCCTTGATTTCATTATTTTGAAGCATGCGGTCCAACCTGGCTCGTTCAACATTTAAAATTTTTCCGCGTAAAGGCAAAATCGCTTGGAACTCGCGGTTTCGGCCTTGTTTGGCGGAACCGCCCGCCGAATCTCCCTCAACAATATAGAGTTCGGATCTTTCTGGATCACGGGATGAACAATCGGCTAATTTTCCCGGCAAAGTCATCCCCTCTAAAGCGCCTTTTCGAATCACAGTTTCACGGGCGGCTTTGGCGGCTTTTCGAGCTTGAGAGGCTAATAAACATTTTTCAATAATTGATTTGGCTTCTTGCGGATTTTCTTCCAAATAACAAGACAATTCGGTGGCGACAGTATTTTCGACCAAAGGTCTAATTTCGGCATTGCCTAATTTGGTTTTGGTTTGGCCTTCAAATTGAGGTTCAGGCAATTTTATGGAAATTAAAGCGGTTAAACCCTCGCGAACATCTTCACCAGAAAACGAATCATTTTCATTTTTCACAATCCCGTTTTTCCGCGCATAATCATTCATAATTCGAGTTAAAGCGGCTCGAAAACCTGATAAATGAGTGCCACCTTCTTGGTTATAAATATTATTGGCAAAGCTCAAACTATGATCGACAAATCCATCAGTATATTGAAAAGCGACTTCAACAATAACATTGTCTTTTTCTTTTTCAAAATAAATCACGGGTGAAACCGCATTTTTATTTTGATTCAAAAAATTAGTATAGGACTTAATGCCACCTTCAAAATAAAAATTATAACTTTTTTCCGGCGAGGTTCTGAAATCTTTAATGATTATTTCGGTCTTTTTCGTTAAATAAGCTTGTTGGCGAAGATGCTCGACAATCGTGTTCCAGTCGAATTCAAGGGTGGAAAAAATCTTCGTATCAGGTTCAAAAACAATCTTGGTGCCGTTTCGTTCAGACTGACCACAAACTTCAACCTTACCAACGGCTTGACCGTATTTATATTCCTGACCATAGATTTTGCCATCTCGATAAACTTCAGCCCTTAATTTTGAAGATAAAGCATTCACCACTGAGACGCCAACACCGTGCAAGCCACCAGAAACCTTATAAGCATTTTGGTCAAATTTACCACCAGCGTGCAAAGTGGTCAAAACCGTTTCTAAGGCGGATTTTTTGGTTTGGCGATGAATATCGATGGGAATGCCGCGACCATTATCGATCACTTCAACTCGGTTATCTGGCAAAAGCGTGACTTCAATTTTATTTGCAAAGCCACTAATCGCTTCATCAATGGAGTTATCAACGACTTCCCAAATCAAATGGTGCAAGCCTACAGCACCGGTGGAACCGATATACATAGCAGGTCTTTTTCGAACCGGGGCTAAACCATCTAAAACCACGATGCTACTGGCATTATAACTATTATTTTTTGGAGACATTATTATCCTTTATAGATTTTAATTGCAAATCACTTCTTAATTATAGCTGAAAATGGTTCCTTTTGCAAGCTGCCCAAAAATAAAAAAAGACGTTTCTCGGTAATTTTTCTGGCGTTATTTAATACGTAAATTAACCTGCCGATCAACCTTTAAAACATCTAAATATTTAAAATTATTTAAATTTTGAGTGATATAATCAGGGCTAAAATTTGAAACTGACAGATTGGCCGGTTTATTAATTTCAATTGCCAGTGGATCAGCGTCGCGGCCGGCTTGTTTTTGAACATAAATTTGATAATGGTCGCTTAAATTATTAATTTGAAATGGTAATTCCCAGCTTAAGGTTAATTTACTAGACTGCACGGCAAAAACAATAAAATCTTTAATGCCAAAAACAGTTTTATCCAGTTCGGAAAAAGTGAAAATTTGCGAAGCGGGAACATCAATTTCGCCCATTTTAGCCGAAAGTAATTCTGAACCCGACGGTACAAATACTTCTACAAAACTACAATCCTTATCAGCCAACAAGCCTGATAATTTTGTGGCGTCATGGGTAATGGTAAGGGTATTTTTGACCTGGCCTGAATTATTAATATTCACGGATAAATTTAAACTTTGCCCCATTTTATAACTCGATTTAGTGCCGCAGGTGTTGGCATTTGTGACCATTAAATAATCCGGAGAGGAAGATTTTAAAGCCCCGCTCCAACCAAAATTGCCAATTACTTCTTCGACTTTTTGATCTTTGGCATAGAGGAGAAAATGTTTTTCATCTAAATTTTGAAGAAGACTTTTGATAATTTTTACTTTTTGGTCTTTGGAGCTGTTTTCAATTTTTTGCAGGAAAAGTGGGGTAAAATCTTGGAGGATTTTTTTGGGATCGTAAATACCTTCACCGCGCTTAAAGGCGTTATCGACTTCAACTTTATACATTAAGGTGTCGCGAAAGTTCGCTTTGTTTAGGGTGGCGTTATAATCTGGCATTTCGATATCGCCGATAATTCCCATAATATCTTCAAAAATCTTGGGATCTAAGGCAATCACGCCACTTGGGGCAGGTTCACCATAAAGCTGATAAAGCCTCATCATTTCCTTGGCAGTGGTGGGAAAATCTGCTTTCCAATTACCTTCGTAAAAATATAATCGGTCGCTTAAATACTTTAGAGGAATTTCTGGTTTCAACATCGGCTCTTTATCGTTTAAATGCTCCTTGCGGAGATTGTAGACATCATCAACTTTCATTTTGGATACTTTGCCGCCGGTTAAAGTGATTTCGCCATAATTGCCAATGAATCCACCGGCCGGCCTAGCTTCGGCAGGATTTTGAAAGAGAATTAAATAACTTTTTGAGCCTGATTGACCAACAATGCTCGGCATTACTGTAATGACACTTTGTAATTTGGCGAGGACAGTTGAAGCTTGTGCTAATTCTAAACGAATTGTTTTGGCATTTTGTATTGGTAAATTTTGAAGATTTTTTTCCGCCGCCAACGCGACTTTTTGGGTTTGGGTAATGTCTTTTTCAATTTGTGAAATAAGGGTGAGCAGATTTTGATTTTGATTAAAATTGGACAATGACTCTAAGTGTGCTAAATCTTTTTTTAGCCAATAACAAAGCTCAATAGCATTATTTAAAGCGGAATCCGCGAGGATAATTTGATTTTCGGAATTTTGAAAATTAGTCAAATAATTGGAGTTTTGTCCAGATTTTGCCAACAAAAGTTGCGCTTGATTGAAATTGGTTTCAGATTGAGTTAATTCCAGTTGCGCCAAGGCTAAATCATTTTGTACAATAGCTTGTTTGGCTAATTCGAAATGATTCGCCGCTTCACTACTAAATCCTAGAATTTGGGTTTTAATTTTTGGGGTCTTAAAATAAAAATTAAACCCAGATATGATGAGGGCTAAAAGAAAAACTACCAAAAATGAGTCTGCAAAAAATCTTTTGGCGGAAAAAGTCGCCGTTTTAGTTTGGGCGATGGCGACTGCAGGAATAATTTGGGAACGGCGAGCTCTATAAATGCCGTCAACGAGTTTGGGATGTTGCTGCCCCTCCATAAAACCTCTTTTATTTATTATTTTTTGAATTTTTTAACCACCGGCTATATTCACGCACCATCATTTGTAGAAATTTTATTTGAAATGATTGAATGGAAAATTTTTTCGCATGGCTTCTTAAACTTCGAGCCAAGTATTTTTTACGGTTAAATTTGGTTATTGCCAGGTTGAGTGAAGCTGGGTTTGGTTGGTGGAAAAAGGTACCAGTTTTACCTTCAATAACGGTTTCTAGGGCGCCACCTTTAGCAAAAGCAATTGTCGGCGTGCCGCAAGCGGCCGCTTCCAAAGGCACTAAACCGAAATCTTCTTCTTGTGGAAAAATGACCGCCTTAGCAGCGCTATATAAATCTCTCAATTTCGTATCTGAAACTTCGCCTAAAAATTCAATATTACTTGAAGCCGAGGCTTTAAGAGAATCGAACATTGAGCCTGTACCAACTACTTTTAAAGGTAAACCATTTTTAACAAAGGCTAAAACTGCTAAATCAGGCTTTTTATGTGGCTCTAGCCTAGAAATATACAAAAAGAAATCAGAAGTCTGACCAGTTGGCCTAAAAAAGTCCCAATCAATCGGCGGATAAATTATCTGACTATTTCTATTATAATACTTTTTCACCCTTTTTTGCACGTTTTTGCAAATAGACACAAAAATATCAGGTCTTTTCGCGGCCTCAAAATCCCATTTTTTCAAACGATTAATAAAGTAGGGGATAATTTTCTTAAAAGGCCCGAAAAATTGAGTTCGCTTGATGTGTTCTGTTGGATTTAACCATAAATATCTGGTTGGCGTATAACAATAATTAATATGAAAAGTCTTATTACCGGTAATGACACCTTTGCTAAAACTATGATTATCAGAAATCACCAGATTATACTTTGAAAAATCCAAAGATTCAACGGCTTTCGCCATCCAAGGCAAATATAACTGATATTTGGAAACACCGCCTAAAAAATGCTGCAAAAATGAGCTCTTAATTTGATGAGGTTTTTTGAGAATTTTTCTAACTTGATCGGGATCATAGACAATCGTAAAAATATCGGCTTTAGGAAATAAATCAGTTAACACTTTTAAAACCCGCTCTCCCCCGCCAATTTTCACTAAATATTCATGCATGAGGGCAATTTTCAGTTTTTTAATATCTAATTTTTTATTTATATTTTGCATTTTATATCTTTTATCTTTTATTTTTTATCTTTAATTTTATTTAGTAAGCGCCGACTTTAGTCACGACCATAATCATGGTTCGCAATAGTATTTGAAAGTCTAATTTTAAAGACCAATTTTCAATATAATATTTATCTAATTTGACCCAATCGGAAAAGGATAAATTTGATCGACCCGATACTTGCCATAAACCAGTCATACCAGGTTTAACGCCAAGACGTTTCTTTTGCCAATGATTGTATTTGGCAACTTCTTCGGGCATCGGCGGTCTGGGTCCAACTAAACTCATATCACCGATAAGAACATTAAAAAGCTGGGGCAATTCATCAAGGCTGGATTTTCTCAGCCATTTTCCAAATCGTGTTACCCTAGGATCATTTTTTAGTTTGAACATAATCCCGTATTTTCTCATATATTTTAAGTGTTCTTTTTCAGCGCCTGGTTTCATGCTGCGGAATTTCAAAAAAATAAAATTCCGATCTAAACCGACTCTTTTTTGGCGAAAAAAGATTGGACCTGCCGAATCAATCTTAATAATAATCGGAATAACGATAAAAAACGGCGAAAGAATAATTAAGGCCAGAATAGCACCCACGATATCGATAATTCTTTTGACAATTCTGCCCCAACCATCAAGTGGAGTCCGTTTTAATTCTAAAATCGGCAAACTTTGCCAAATTTCAATATCAATATTGCGCGTTCCCAATTCAAAAATCGAGGGCGAATATTTAAAAATTAAACGGCAATCATGACAATATTCTAAAATTCGATTTGTTTTCTTTTCCGATAAATCCGGATCAGCTAAAATAATTTCTTTAATCCGATATTCTTTGACAATCCGGTCAAGCTCTTTTAATTTGCCTAAAACCGGTATATGAACAAAATGTTTATCTGGGGTCAAATTCGTACTAATTATGCCAACAACCCGATAGCCTAAATATTTGTCCGAAAACTCTCGGATGATTTTTCTGGCAATCCGGGTGGTGCCAATAATTAAAACCAGTCTTTGGCCATGGCCTCGATAATACATAATTTTCAAAATTATCCGCGCCAATAATCTGCCCGAAGTAACCAAAACAATTGCTAAGATCCAGGCGAATAAAACAATTAATCTGGAAAAGAAAAAGACGCGGCTAAAAAAGAAGATGCCAAAAAGAACCGCGATCCCGGCTGAAACTGCCATGACAATCGCCACTAATTCATCTAAAAAGGGCTGTTTTTTGAAGCTATATAAACGGTTTAAGCTAAAAAGAACCAACCAAACTGGAATAATAACAATTAGCCAACGCAAATATTCGGTTTGAGACATCACTGAAGTGAACGGCACCCAGCCGGTGAAACGCACCAAAAAAGCCAGCCAAAAAGCCAAAAAAATCATGGCGGCATCAAGCGGCAAAAGCAAAAAATTAAAAATTAATTCAAACTTATTCCGATTCATTTTCCTCGTTTAAGCTTGATTATAGCAAAAAATTAATACTTTGACAAGACTAAAATTAAAATTGATTTAAACATATAATAAGACGATAAAAAAACGGCCTAAGCTTTGGGATGATTTGGGAAAAATCATTCTGGGCCGAGACCGCGAAATTGCACAAGAGTTAATAGTCAGTTTTTGGATATTTTAATTCTTGAATGGGTTTTTCAAGGGCGACGGCAATTCTAAGTAAGGCACACTCTAATTCCTCAAAAGGTATGGCAGCGGAATATTGGTCATAATAAACCTCATTCCTTAGTCCTAAAACAACTGAATAACCAATTTCTGTGGGGTGATAAGCTAATTGTTCGGCTGATCCGACCAGAATTAGAGCTCGGCAAATTGTTTTATTTTGCCACTCACCGCTTTGACGAACTCGTTCCTCTTCTTGCCAGAATGGCAATTCCATTCTTGACTCTTCAGAATCCCTAAAGGGATCATATTTCGGATCATTAAGGTGCTCGTCTAAAACCTGCAAAACAATTTGGCTGTGGATGGCGGCTTCAACCATCTTTCGAGAAATTGTTAAAGCTGGGTCCTGGCGATAGTTCCAAGTTTTATAATTGGCCCAAAAAGTAAAAATCATTTCAACGGATTGGCGAAAAATATCAGGCATCCAAAATTGATAGCGACCAGTCTGCGGATCAATCGTGTGCAGGCAAGATCCAGCACATTTATGATCGCCATAATCAGCTAGGTCTAAAACTGCCCGGATGGCATGATTGCCAATTCCTTGGCTTCTAATTAACCCTTGTTCCCTCGTGCTTAAAGCGACTTCCATGGCAAGATTAAGGACTTGAAGATGTTCAAGCATTCGATCTTGTTGGCCCTGGCCAGTTAAACAAGTAAGGTTATGAGAATATTTTCCTGGCACCTGAGCAACTTTGGGTAGGACATCAAGCAAACTGCAGGCAAATTCTAATTGTTTTGGTCCCTCGAGATTTTGCCGCCAAAGCTCAGACCATTGCTTAAAATCTTTAACTTCATGCCACTCATCTGGTTTTGGAAGCGCCACGATGATCACCTTCCAGTTTGGAGTATGCTGAGTTGCCGCGGGGGTAGAATTACTATATAAATTGTACATTATCTAATGAGTTTAGTCAACAAAGACAAAATTAATTTTCTAAAACTTGACAAAATGGGATTATTCAGGATATAATTAGGATAATCTTGGAACCGGAAATGATCGGAGGGGAGGAAAATCTGGTGGGAGTAAAAGAACCGCCACTCTATCATCTGGCTCGAAGTATTATTGAAGATTTGGATTTATCCTTGAGCAACGAAGAAATAGTGAACCGATGCAATTTGACTTCAACATCACCCCATGGTTGGCAGGCGATTGTCAGACCGGGCTGGTTTGAGTGTTTCGCGGCGATTCTTCGCGAATGTTTATCCCCTGAAAAAGAACCACGAGAGGAATTAAAAGAACAACAACAAAGATGTACATTATTTGCAAATCAACTGCTATATGCTGGCAAGCCGGAAAATGCCATGGAGCCGGTAGAGACAGAATTTAAAGATTCCGGAAACAGCACCACGTCAATCGTGATTGGACTACTTACAAGAATTTATTTTCATCAAACCGCCAGTCTGGTCGGGATTGAAATTTTGCCCGAAGAACAAAGCGAATCATCCGATGGTTCCGATCATGACGATTCCGCTGACGTTAAAATCAACCAAAGACCTAATTTGTCATTAGTTGAATAATGAACCCAGCCTTGCTTGCAGGTCCAAAACCCAAATCTTGCGCAAGGCTTTTTTTATTGTCTCGATGACAATAATCCCGCACTCCATACGTTAAGATGGAAAAATTGCGCATTGCCCCACCTTGCTCTTTGATAACTTTTCGCATCAGCCAGATTTGCAAAATCCATACCGACATGTCCCGGAATCAGTGGCCAATCCTTTTCGCAATTACTTCACTGGCTGTTTCCAATCACCTCCAAGACAGACTTTTTACCGCTACTATCAGTATTATTTAAAATTATATCATAATTCCAGATTAAATCAAAAACATTTTTTCAATGTCTGATTTCGTATCTGGGTTTGCCAAAAGCGATGCGGTCTGGGGCGGTTTTTAGAACCTGATGCATCGCGGCAGGATAAATAGTTTCGGCGCCAAATTTATCATTTAATTTATCCAAAGCTTCGGCTGATTTTTTGATTTTTTCCATTTGCGGAAAAATAGCAATTTGGTGATTTTTTAAATCCGGTTTGAGCCAAAAAGCCGATACTGACACCCAAATTGGCTGACCATGCCACAAACAATCTGCCAAAAGGCTGAAGATATTTTTAGTAAAACTCAAATTATCAGAAAAGGTAGGCACGCGGCGGCTTTTGGCAAATGAGGTGCGGTTTGTAAATCTGACCGCCACGCTCACGCCAGAAGCGGAAAAACCCTTTTGTCTTAATCTCGAGCTTGACTTAAAAATTAATTTTTTAATCACAGCCTCCGCTGATGTACGATTTCTAAACTCAGGCGCTAAAACATGGGAATGGCCAATATTTTGGGTCTGGCTCGCATAATCGTCAACCTCAAAACCGCGCAAACGCAAATACCATAATTTCCCCCAATGTTTTAAAATTTTTTCTAATTGATGAGAGCTTTTTTGAAAAAATTGCTCAGGCGTCTTGATCTGAAAAAAATTTAATCTTTTGGCAAGTTGGCAATTTATACCAGTCAGATCAGTCAATTTAGAAAATTCAACATAAAAATTATTTAATTTGGCAAGTTCCACCACGGCTAAACCGTCGGGCTTGTTTTCTTCGGAGATCATTTTCGCCAAAAAACGGTTTGGCCCAATCCCCACCGAACAAGTCAAGAAATCGCCGACTTGGCTTTTGAGATTGGTTTTGATTTTTCGGCCAATTTCAGTAGCTTTTTGAAAATTTTGTTCAGAAGGCGAGAGCGGCAAAATAAATTCATCCACACTTAAGGGCTGATAAAAAGGGGTAATATTTTCCAGGGCTTTTTTAATTTCTTGATGATAAATCATATACAAAGCTGGTCGAGCCTCGACAATTTTAATTTTGGGGTAAATTCTTTTCGCCTCGCCAACACCCATGCCAGTTTTCACGCCGACAGTTTTAGCTTCTTTGGAGGCGGCAATCACGCAACCGGTGGCGCCGGTGTAAGGCGCAATACCAATTGCCTGGCCTCGAAGAGGCGGCTGCACTTGCTGCTCAATAGAAGCGAAAAAAGAATCCATATCCAAAAACAAAACTTGAAAATCGCAAGGTTTTTGATTCAATGAGAACATTTAAAAAATCCTTTGCCCCTTTATTTTCACAAATTTCTAGCCAAGCCATCATATTCTAATTATACAAAAGGTTATACAAAGGTCAATAATCAAACTTGTGGATAACTAAATAAATTGTGGGGTTCGTTTTTAAACTTCAACCAACTGACGATTGTGTTTAGTGAGTACTAAATATTTTACCAGTTGATTTTGGGGGATACAGCTTAAATTATAAGTAATACCGCCGCACATTTTGCGCCTTAGTTTATTTTCTTTTAAATTACCTTAGTTTCTATTTAAATTCAAGGCTGCGAATTAATTGCTGGAAAAGTTCGCCATAATCTGAGTCCAAAGAAGCTGAACCTGAGGCTGGGAAAAACATAGTCGCCAAAAAATTAGTGCCGTTATGGGTAAAAGGAGCGCGGATTACATTAGTATTTCTGGGATTATCAGTGGTGGCAGGTTGATTATAGAAAGAATATTTGACGGTTTGGCAAATAATTTGCATATCTGTTTCAGATTCGAGATTTAAACCTTTGGTAGTAAAACCGCTCACTTTATCACCAGCCACAATAATAATATTTGAAACCTTCGCAATATCCTCTTCGCCACTCACAACACTGACTTCTGTCCATTTGTTCACGCCAGTATCAGCAATCGACCAATCATCAGGATATTTAAAAGAATGATTATATTCAGTATTAGTAAATGTTTTCCAGCCTGGCATTTGCGCCTTATCGGTCGAGGTTAGCGAATCTGCACAGGGTGTATTTTGAGCAGTAGCGGTAGTGGCTGAATTAGTGGTGGTAGCGCTGTCGGATTTTTTCTCGCCAGAACCAATCTCAGAGACTAAGGCCGGGGTATTTTTACTTTCCTTGATAATCGTCCAGGAATAATATCCTAAAACTCCTAACGCTAAAACTGCGATTATTAGCATCACAATTTTCACGGTTTGCACTTTGTTAAATGAACCCATAACCCCCCTTTTTAAATTCAATTTGGTTTTTATTTTATTTTGGCAATAATTACTAATCTTTTTTCCAAGGAACCTATCGGCCAGCAAGTCATTAAAGTTAATCTTTTCTCAAAAGTTTGCCCTAAAACTGAAAAATCATCAGGTTGAACAATTTTTTTCCCAATAACTTTGTATTCGTATTCTCGACTTTTATAAACCACTTTTATGGTATCATCATCTTGCAGATCGTTTAAGTTAATAAAAATCTGGCGGTAATGGCCCCCAAAATCACTTGATGAATGCCCAAAGATAAAAATATTTCCAACCTTTCCCGGATAGGGTGTACCTGAATAATGGACAACGCCTTTTTTGAGCAATTTCTGATATAAATCTGGCTGGTTACTATCAGCTTCACCCGCAACTGGCACCCTGACATTGATTTTATCAATTTGAAGGCCAAATTTTTGGAAAGCGACTTCATCAATTTGAAGACTTGACTCGGCATTTTTTTCAGCATTAACTTTATTTGTTTTTTGAAATGGATTTTTAGGGTGCAATTTATAAAATATAGAATAGCCGATAATAAAATTAATTACCAAATAAACTAAAATCCCAGATGAAATTAGGAAAATCTGCTTTTTTTTATTGTTCATAAATTCTTTTATATTTCCGTCGAATTAGCGATGCCATCATTAAAACCAAAGGAATAGATAATAGAATCGGGATAATAGGCTTATTGGAAGTGATTTTCCCAGTGGCTGGTAGGGTGGCTGCATCAATGTGCAGGCTCAATTGCCGATATACAAGTTGCTGTGGAGAGCCCGAATCTAAAACAACAACATAAAAAGTATAATCACCGGCCACAGTTGGCGTCCCGTTAATTCGGCCTGAACTACTATCTAAAGATAAACCGGCCGGTAAGATGCCAAAATAATCCTCACATTCTTCATCCCCGGGATTATATAAATTAAGATCTTTAAGCCCTTCTTTGAAAAGATCGGCTTCTTGTGGTTGCAAATCACCGTAATCAATTTGGCAAAAATATGAAGCGACATACCAGCTTAGCGGATTTGTGCCGGAATTTGACTCTAAGCTCGTCGAATAACTTGAACCTTGGGTTCCGTTTGGCAATTGAGTGGTGGTGATACTCAATAAATCTACTGGGCTTGACCGCCAAACCTCGGTGCCAGTACCGGCGTTAGAAAAAGCCACATAAAGCCTTTCATTAAAAGTGACGGCAAATAAAGCATAATTTGCCGCACTGCCAAAACCATCGGTTTTTTCTTTTGTCCAAGTGGTACCATTAGTGCTGCGATACAATTGGGCACCAGTCACCCCATTTCTGGTTCCGAGCCAAAATACTCCATTCACCACCGCCCCCTCATAACCTACCCAAATGTTGTTATCAGAACCAAAACCATCTGTATTAGCTTGAGTCCAAGCAGTGCCATTGGCTGATCGCCATAATTCCGTGCCGGTCGCAGAGTTTATTGTGCCGGCGTATAAATAACCATTGAATGATTGTAATAAATTGGTTGAAGAATTGGCAGCTGAACCAAAGCCGTTGGTATTTACTTGCGTCCAACTTTCTCCATCTAAGCTTCGATATATTTTCGTCCCAGTCGCATTGGTGACTCCAGCATACAGATAACCGCCAAAAATACTCAAAGAACGAGTTGATGTATTAGCGGCAACGCCAAAACCATCAGTGTTGGTTTGGTCCCAGCTTGTGCCGTTTGTGGTTCGCCAAATTTCCGTACCTGTGGTGATATTTTCAGTTGCCACATATAAATATCCACCAAATGAGGCAACAGCTCTGGAACCTAAATTATTAGCATCGCCAAGTCCATCGGTGCCTGATTGTGACCAAGTCCCGGTGGCACCAGTGGCCGAACGCCAAACTTCTAAAACTCCGGCGCCGCTGGTGATGGTGGTGGCATAAAGATAACCTCCATGACCCACAAAAGCATGAATTTCATCATTATCAGCATTACTAAAACCGCCAGAGACAACTTGACTCCAAACCGTACCATTGGCTGATCGCCAAATTTGAGCACCAGCGGCAGTATTTGATACCCCGGCAAAAACATAGCCGCCATAAACATAAAGACGAATATCACCCCAGTTAGCGGCATTACCAAAACCATCGTCATTAACTTGGCTCCAAGTATATAAATCAGCGGCTTTGGTGGTGGTGGGCAAAAACGAAAAAATAATAAAGAAACATATTAATAAATAAAAAACAATTCTTGGGCCGAATTTCGTTTTTCTCATTTATCCCCCCTTTTTTTTGGTGATAAATTAAATAAATTTAGAACAACATATTCCTATATATATTATAGAAAACCCTTTCCAAATGTCAAGCTGAAAAATACCCATGAAATAATTTATATAACGATTCTTAATATTTTATCTCGTTCAAATTTACAACTGACGATGATTAGCCTAAATACGCTGAAAATATTCTTGACAATAATATAACAATTTGAGAAAATGGATTTAGATACCTATACCATAGGTGCGGGTAATTAGAAATATATTATATAAGAAGAATATCCAAGGATTAAAAAAATGAATCTTCAAAAGCAAAAAACTACCATTTGCTTTAAAAAAGCACAGAGCTTGATCACTAAAATTTCCCAAATGATTGAAAAGGACGAATACTGCATTAATATTATGCAGCAAAATTTAGCCGTAATTGGCTTGTTAAAATCTGCTCATCAATCTTTGCTGGAAAACCACCTTGCCACCTGTTTTAAACATGCAATAGATTCTGGCAATTATCGTCGAAAAAAAGCGATGGCTGATGAAATTTTAAAAGTTACTAAACTTTACAATAAATAAGAGGGGCTTAATGCCAAAAACAATTGTACCGATTAGGGGAATGCATTGTCGTTCTTGCGAAATATTAATAGAAGATGAAATATTAAAACTTAGCTGGGTCAAAAAAGTTGAAGTCTCACATCAAAAAGCACAAGCTAAGATTTATTATCGCCATAAATTTGATTATTCGGCAGTTGAAAAAGCAATTTCAAAAGCAGGCTATAGGTTAGGCAATTCCAATAAAAAACAATTTATTTCTAAGAATCCTCAAGATTTTATTGATTTGGTAATTGCCGCAATTTGTCTTTTAGGATTATTTTTGTTTCTGAAAAAAACTGGTTTAATCAATATCAAATTTGCGTCATCACCAAGTTTAACTAATATATCTGGAGCTTTATTAATTGGAATATTGGCTGGATTTTCGACCTGTATGGCGTTAGTGGGTGGTTTAATTTTGGGAATATCTGCCCGACATTCAGAAAAGCATCCCAACGCTTCGACCTGGCAAAAATTTCGTCCTCATCTCTTTTTTAATCTTGGCAGAATCGCTTCTTTCTTTATCTTAGGTGGCTTGATAGGATTTGCAGGCTCAGCTTTACAGCTTTCAAGCAGGATATCCGGAACTTTAATGATTGGGGTGGGATTATTAATGCTAACATTAGGCATTCAGCTCACCGAAATTTTTCCCAAGATTAGTTCTGGAAGATTTACTCTACCTAAAGGTATTTCTCAAATTTTGGGAATTAAAAAACGAGAACAACTGGAATACAGTCATAAAAATGCCGTAATTTTGGGGGCCGCCACTTTTTTTCTACCTTGCGGTTTTACACAAGCAATGCAATTATTGGCGGTGAGTTCGGGAAAATTTTTAGTGGGTGCTGAAATTATGGCCTTATTTGCAATTGGGACCAGCCCAGGATTATTGGGAATTGGTGCTTTAACTTCAGTTTTTAAGGGGACGATGGCTAAAAAATTTTTCAAGTTTGCCGGATTAGCAGTAATTTCCTTAGCGCTCTTAAATATTGTAAACGGCTATCATCTTTTGGGTTGGAAATTCTCCTCAAAAAAAGCACCAATCGCCAATGCTCAGGATCCAAATGTTAAAATTGAAAACGGAATCCAAAAGATTTATATGGTACAAAAAAGTTCGGGATATGCTCCCGACCATTTTACAATTCAAAGGGGAATTTCTACCCAGTGGATAATCAATTCCGAAGATGCTTCTTCTTGTGCTTCCGCAATTACTGCTCCTGACCTTGATATCAAGAAAATTTTAAAACTTGGTGAAAATATCATTGAATTCACGCCTCAAAAAACTGGCGAAGTTGGATTTTCTTGTTTAATGGGAATGTATCGAGGTTATTTTTCCATTATTGAAAAAAAAGATTCTCAAGATACACAAACCCAAACACAAAATCAAAAACCGAAAACGGAATCCGAAGTTACTCCTCCAAAAACTAATCCGGCGCCAATTACGAATGAGCAAATCATCAAAACGACTTATACTCTCAATGAAGATATTGTTCCAAAACAATTCATGGTTCAAGCTGGACTGCCAGTCCGTTTTGAAATAGACGTCAAGGAAGATGGCCAAGGCTGTATGAGCACAATCGGAATTCCAAAATTAATAGATGAGCCCCAATTTTTAGAAAAAGGCAAAACAATCGTTTTCACTTTTACGCCCGAAGAACCTGGGGACTATTATATTACTTGTGCAATGGGATCAATTAGAGGCAAAATTTCAGTAAAATAATATAATTAATGTCGAGAAAGGATAAGAAATGAAAAAAGAAATTTATAAGATTGAGGGTATGCACTGCGCTTCATGCGCGGCAAATATTGAACATCGGCTCGCCAAAGAATCAGGCATTCATAAAGCAAATGTTAATTTTGCCGTGGAAAAACTTTACTTAGATTACGACGAGAACATCATTAGTTTTGATCAGATTGAGAAAATAATTAATAGTTTAGGGTATAAATTATTCCCGGAAAAATCAGACGATGAAACTGGCAAAATGGATCATCAAAATCACGAACAAGACCAAAGCCATGCAGATCATAAACATACCGAACCAACCAAAGAAAAAGAAATTCAAAAACTCCGTCAACGCTTTTTAATTTCCCTAATCTTTGGTTTGCCCATCATCTACATGGTCATGGGTAAAATGCTCCAGGCGCCGATACCGATGTTTTTAGAAAAAAATACCATCCTCTTGGAATTTATTTTAGCGACGATTATTATTGGCGCTTCGATTACAATTTGGCTTTCCGGAATCAAAGAATTATTAAGGTTTCGACCGGGCATGGATTCTCTTATTTTCATCGGCACAGTTGCTGCTTATATTTATAGTATTATAATCTCAATAAGTATCATGATGGGAAAACAAATTGGAACAATGGATAATTTGTATTATGAAAGTGCGGCCTTTATTTTAATTTTTATTAATTTAGGGAGATATTTAGAGGCTGCGACTAAGGGCCGCACCAGCTTAGCAATTAAAAGATTGATGGGCTTAGCGCCAAAATATGCTTTAGTGATAAAAAACGGGCAAGAAATAAAAATCCCAATTTCTGAAGTTGTACCCGGCAATATAGTTTTGGTTAAACCCGGTGCTAAAATCCCAGTTGATGGTGTTGTCATTGATGGATATTCAGCGGTTGATGAAAAAGCCATTACTGGGGAAAGCATTCCAGCGGAAAAAAATAAAGGTGATAAAGTGATCGGCGCGACCATTAATAAAACCGGGGTTTTAAAAATTAAAGCCCAACATGTTGGTAAAGACACAGTTTTGGCACAAATTATTAAAATCGTTGAAGAAGCGATGGGTTCTAAAGCCCCCATCCAATTATTGGCGGATAAGGTTTCTTTTTATTTTGTCCCAGCAGTTATTGTAATCGCCCTTATCTCAGCTTTAATCTGGTTGCTTTTGGGCTTTTCTTTTTCTTTTAGCCTCACAATTTTTGTGGCAGTTTTAATAATTGCCTGCCCTTGTGCCTTAGGATTAGCAACTCCAACCGCAATTATGATGGGTTCTGGCTTAGCGGCGCAAAGAGGTATTTTAATTAAAAATGGCGAAGCCCTGGAAAAAGCCCAAAAAATTAATTTTGTTGTTTTCGATAAAACTGGGACATTAACAAAAGGGGAACCTAAAGTTGTTGATATTATTGAAATTGGGGGAGATAAATCAACAATTTTAAAACTCGCAGCCAGCATCGAAAAAAATTCAGAACATCCCTTAGCCCAAGCAATTATTAATAAAGCAAAATTGGAAAAAATCGAATTATATAATCCCACTGATTTTCAAGCCGTCCCAGGCCAAGGAGTTAAAGCCAAAATTGATAATAAAGAAATTCTTTTAGGAACTCGGAAATTATTGCAGGAAAATAAAATCAATATTAATGAATTTGAAAAGAATATTAGTAATCTTGAAAATTTGGGCAAGACGGTGATTATTTTGGCTTTTGGCGAAAAAGTTCAAGGTTTATTAGCCTTAGCTGATACGTTAAAAGAAAATTCCCAAAAAGCGATTAAACTGCTTCATGAAAATGGTATTAAAACCGCCATTCTCACCGGCGATAATGCACGGGTCGGCAAAGCAATTGCTAAAGAAGTTGGCATTGACAAAGTATTGGCTGAGGTATTACCTCATGAAAAAGCGGCTAATATTAAAAAATTACAAAAACAGGGTTGGAAAGTGGCAATGGTTGGTGATGGCATTAATGATGCGCCAGCTTTAGCTCAAGCTGATTTGGGGGTTGCTTTAGGTTCTGGCACAGATGTTGCTATGGAAACTGGCGAACTAATCTTGATTAAAAATAATCTTTTGGATGTCGTCACCGCAATTGATTTATCAAAATATACTTTGCGCAAAATTAAACAAAATCTTTTTTGGGCGTTTTTTTACAATATTATTAGTATCCCGGTGGCGGCGGGTTTGCTTTATCCTTTTTTTGGTTGGATTTTAAATCCCTCAATTGCCGCGGCCGCGATGGCATTTTCTTCGGTTTCGGTGGTCACCAACGCCCTCTTAATGAAAGGATATAAGAAATGAAAATGTTTGGTATTTTTATCGCGATCATTTCCATCATCATTATTGCCGCAGTTTGGATAGGTTCATCTGTTTCAGAATCATCAACGCCAACTTATTCTAAAGATGACCCCAACCGCCCGAATGTAAAGTTGTCGGAAAAGTCTTTTGACTTTGGCGAAATAAACATTAAAGAAACTCGAGATCATATTTTTAAAATTACCAATGTCGGTAAAAGTGATTTAAACCTGTCCAGAGTTTCCACATCCTGCGATTGCACATATGCTTATATCATCAACGCGAATGGCGAACAAAGCCCAAAATTTTCGATGCATGACACTAGTTCTTGGCAAATGGCCCTTAAGCCTCAGGAATCAGCGAGCTTAAAAGTATATTATAAACCTTCAATTATGCCAGTTGAGGGCGCTGTTGATCGCACCATCAATGTTGTCACCAATGACCCGACAAATCCTAACCTTGAAATAAAAATTACAGCCACGGTGGTAAAATGAACCTATGGCCACTTTTTTTAGCCGGCATTACTGATTCATATAACCCTTGCAGTATTGGCGTTTTACTAATATCCTTGACAATTCTTTTCAGTTTAGGTCGGAAAAAATTAATTGCTTTGTTTGGCTTAAGTTATTTGGCGACAATTTTTACCACCTATTTTTTAATCGGCTTGGGATTGTTGCGCGCTTTTCACCTTTTTGGAATTCATGGCTTTTTCGGATATGCCGCAGGTGTAATTTTAATTGTGGCTGGGTTGATTCATTTGGCGCCTGGACCAATTAGAAACTTACCCGGGATCCGCTGGATTCTGGGCTGCCACCTTCCCAAAAATATCGAAAAACACCTTGAAAATAGTGTTTTTATTTCTGGAATAATTTTAGGTTTTTTGATTGGTTTGTGCACGGTACCATGCGCGGGCGGAATCTATTTAGGCGCGATTGGTTTATTGGCAAGCCGAGTTAGTTATTGGCGCGGGGTCTTGGGAATCTTTATTTTTAATCTCGGTTTTATTCTGCCATTATTGGCAATATTTTTAGTGGCAAGCCGCAAGTCGGTTTTAGAAAAACTCCAAAAACTCAATGTTAAACTTAGCTCATATAGTCACTATATTATCCCAATCATAATGATTTTAATGGGAATTATCCTAATTTTAATCGCGAAAAAATAAGTTTGTCATCACTTAAATAAAGGAGTTAAAATGATGAATGTCAATAATATGATGGGCGTCAACGGCTTTTCAATGATGTTTTTTGGCTGGATTATTTATATAATTATCCTGATTGTTTTGGTTTTGGCGATTATCGCCCTCGTAAAATATATTGAGAAAAAATAAATTAGATTCCTTTTTGTTTTAAGATTTTGGCATGAATTGATATGGCGGCTAAGGCACCTTCGCCGCCAGCCACAATCGCTTGGTCTGGACCTTCGTTAACTGGACCTGTGGCATATAAATTTTTAACTGAGGTTTCGAAAGTTTCAAAATTTACTTTTAAAAATCCGTCCTCATCTCTTTTTGGTTTTAGACCACCTCGAGCTAAAAATCCATCCAAATGGACATAGCCTAATTCGGTAAATAAAACTTCGGCTTCGACTTTCGTGCCGTCTTTAAGCTGGATTTTTTGCAAATACCCATTTCTACCTTTAAGTTTGGTAATTGGGCTTGAAAATACGGCAATTTGGTTCTTTTTCGCTTTTTGTACCATTTTCTTGGAAAATTTGGTGGGAACGGCGGGTACGACCGCAAGTTTAGGCGGTTTTTGCATCGAATTAATAGCCAAAGCAGTGGTAATAGCTGAGTCGCCATTACCAATCACGGCAATTTTTTTATGGCGGTTTTGATACCAATCACAAGTCAAACAATGAAAAATCGAGTGGTCATAATACGGATCAAGGCCGGAAATCTCAGGCATTTTGTCAATTAAACCCACTGCCACGACCAAATATTGAGCTTGATATTTTTTGCCAGTATCAGTAATAACCAAAAATTGGCCTTGGTTATTTTGGCTGACTTTGAGGACTTTTTCTGAAATTCTGGAAATTGGAAATCTGGCCAATTGCTTATCAATTCTGGCTAAAAAATCTGTGCCTGAGGTTTTTCGCCTATGGCCTAAAAAGTTTTCAATTGTGGTCGCCATTGAAGTGCGGCCATGAACCTTAATGCCGGCATCAATTAATATCACCGGATGATTATAACGAGCTAAATAAATAGCCACTGATGAACCGGCAGGTCCAGCACCAATAATAATGGTTTTTTCGCTTGGATTATTTTTTGCCATTTTGCCTCCATGTTTTATATTCCTATTATATTATATAATTTTTGGTTTTAAAGAAGAACTGTAAAAATCAACAAAACCATTGACTATAATTTGTTTTAGTGATATATTTTCTAATGACGCAAACCATCCTGTTGTACGTGGAGTGAAAGTCATGAGCCGTACGGTCTGTCTCTATTCTATTGCGGGCATGCTTAAGGCAGCCGAAGAATATCTAGGCTTAGGGATTGAGGGGGGAGTCGAACCTGATTGGCAAACAAAAAACGTCGCGCAAAGAAAGTTTATTCGACAATACTATAATCCCTGCCGTGCGGAAATTGATAAAATTCCCGAAATTGAATACACCGCCTCCCCGAAAGCCTCGGAGATTAACGAATTTCTGCGGCAACGCGGTTTTAGCATCTCGATCGATTTTCCAGAAAACCCCATGCACTTTGGGGCGGCTGGAGTTTTGGATGTTTTAGTTGAGTGGAAGATTAAGGGCGAAAAGAAACCAATTAGAATGGGAACTAAGGTAATTCCAGATGCGGTCCGCCTACCCAAAGAAGGTGTTGGTTTTGTGAAACTTCTGTCTTTGTCCGAACCTATTGTCCATCTTGAGACCAAATCGGATGTCCATGTATTTATGTACCAACATCCAGAACATATTGATGGTTTTGAACTTCTGGAAATGGCGTCTGACTTAACTGCCCAATGCCAATCTACCTTTAACTACCATAGAGATTATGACGGAATTCATTTTCCCATGGTCAATTTGCAGCAGCAAGTTGATTTGAGTTGGCTGCTTGGCATCAACATCGACTCTTTAGATGGAGTACCGGTTGATTTGGTCCAAGTTTTGCAAGAGAATAAACTCCGCATCAATGAAATCGGCGCTCGCGCCCAAAGTGCCACTGTCGGCAAAATGGTTTTTCGGGGAATTGAAATGCCCCTACCCGATTATATCATTGATCAACCCTTCCTGATTTGGTTTGTTCGCGCTGGTCTTTCCATGCCATTCTTTGCCGCCTGGGTTTCAGAAGAAGACTGGAAAGAACCGCCAGATATTCACAAAGCGTAATTATTGGCGAAATCATTATAAATTTTCCCTCGTAGGGATGCTAACCTCATCGTGCGAGGGCTTTTTTTATATAAAGAAAATTTAAAAAAGCCGAGGCTCGATTGTGAGCTGCGGCTCAGGAACTAAATTAAATTGTTAGGAGGGGTCTAGTCGATATTGCGGAGGAAGAATAATGTCCAAACCTTCATTTTTGATCGCTTCAATGACTGCCTTAGGTTCAACGCGGCGCCTCAGAGCCAAGGTGACAATTGCCCGAATACCGGCAGTTTTATTAATTTCCCCAACTTTCACATTTACATCGGCTAACCAGGCGTAATAACGTTCAATAGACGCTTCGTCAATTTGCGAAAATATTTCCGTATTAACCAGGTCTGTGAGTTCAACCCTGTGTTGTTCAACTTCTGCTTCGATGCAATAGATACAAACAGTGGTGCCGTCATCAAAACCCAAATGGGGCTTTTTGTGTTTCAGGCAATAGACTCCGGATTTCTTGGCGCATTCCAAACAAGCAATAGTATTTAAACATCCATCAGGTCGATGAAGAGGTAAAATAACAAGCAGATTAGCATCTTTTTCGCATTTCTCGCAGTTCATGCTCTATCACCTCCGGGTTGGTTCAGTTTGGTGTTTGCGCCACCATTTGTCCAATTCGGAAAATTCGTTTTTTTCGGCAATGTATTTGGCCAAATCGACAACCTCATCCGGTAAATCAATTTGCTGAGTTTCTCGCAGCAATTCCCGTTGAAGATTATACTCAACATCATCGACTATCTCGACGGCAGGTTGCTTAGCAATTGCAAAGACGAGAAAAACTGCCTCAGGCCGAATGACATTTCGGGCAAAAAGTGCTGCTAATTCATCAGCTAAAATATTAGCCATCGTTCCAACGCAAAACCCATTTTCCATTTCTTGAGTTGGGAGATTCGAAATAGCTTCCATTAATTCAAAATCTTCTTCAGTGTCTTGCGAAGTATACCCGACGGCGTTTTCTAAAGCTCTCGCCATTTCAAATTCTTGAATTTCTTCAGGAGTGGCGTCAGGAATGTCCAAACCGACGGCTTCCAATGCCAAAATAGCTTTCCTAACTCCTTCAGGAAGAAGATCTTCTATCCTCGGACACATGCTGGTCACCTCGTTTCGGGATCTATGATTAATAAAATTATACCATTAATCTCCTGAAATAGTCAAGATTTTTTATTTTTTTGTGAGGGTAATGAATATTATTTATTAAATTTGTGGATAATTGCTACTTGACAAATATATAGTGATTTGCTCTACTCGAGTAGAGATCGGGTGGGTTGCCGATTGTTTGGCGCTTCACCTTTGGTGGAGGCAAGGCCAGCTTTAAGCAATCCCCGATTTATAAAATCCTCGGCCGCAGGTTTCGCCCTGCAACTTGGCGGAGGATTTTTTTATTTTGGTTTTATATAATTAATTTTATCAATTGAAACACGACAAATTTTACCTTTTAATTTATTAATAGAAATAGCTTTGAGGTGACGTTTTAAGATGGTAATTAATTTAGTAGAACGCGGATCACTACTTTGGATAAGAATAATGCCCATACTCTTGCTAATTATTTCAGATAAATTTTTATTTGCTTTGAAATCCTTATCCAGAGAGACAAAAATTCTTTGATGTTTATTAGCTTCTTTAATTTGAGCAAAATCACTTAATTTTCTTGGCTTTCTTTTTATGGGAGTATAGATTATATTATGTCCCTTCGAACTTAAAAACTTCCCCGTTGGAATGGGGAAGTTTTCGTCGCAGTAAAAATGAAATTTAGGCATTCTTGGGTTCAAGCTTTATCCTTTCCCTTATTGCCCGCTTTTCAATATAATTTAAGGCTGATATAATTTGTTCTTTAGTCAAATGAGGATAATCTTTTTGTATCTCTTTAATTCCATAACCCATAACAATATAATCTGCAATTACATCAACTGATATTCTTGTATTTGAAATTCTTTTTTTGCCACTTAAAACCTGTTTTGTAGAAATTATTCGAGTCATTTTTTCCTCCAGTTTTATACCATATTCATCTTAATTATATTATTTGCAATCGTATCTGTCAAATTAACACTTTTTAATATAAATGCTAGCCTTTAACAGATAAATTTAATTTTAAAAATACATAACACGAATTCTAAAATCCCAGCCAGAGGTGGGGGACGAGGTGGGGGACGGTTCTCTTTGAGCGAGGTGGGGGACGGTTCTCTTTTAAATAGACTTTTTGGCTTTTCTTACTAGCTTCCTCCATCTTTCTTTAGTTTTCGGTTTATCTTTTGCCTTTCCAAATATCTCTGATTATCACTTCCCCAGATATCTTTATTATACGATTCTTTAATTATTTGATCTACCATCAGCCGTTGATAGTTTGTTTGGCGCTCTTTTGAATTATCTCCTAATGCCCTGCAAAAGAAATCATCAGTTAAAAGTTTGTCTTTTTGACCTTGAGCATAATGGTTGTAGCTTGAAAAACGATATTTTTCAGGGCTCTTTACAAGTCTAGCCCTTACTGGATTTAATTCAATATATTTCCCGCATTGGATGAAGTACTCATCTTTTCCTATCGGTTGGCTCTTGAATCTACCTTGCCAAAAGTGTCCTGTCCAGCCATATCTTTTTTTAAAATAATGAAAGTATGCAAGGTTGAGTTTTTTCATAAAGATAGAGAAATCAGGAGCTTTTTTGGTTTGAATCAAGAAATGGACATGGTTTGGCATTAAACAATAATGATAAATATCAAACAAATGTTCTTTTTTGTACTTATTGATTAAATCTAAAAAATGGAGATAATCTTCCTTTGTTTTAAAAACAACATTTCGATTATTACCTCTTGTTATGATGTGGTAATAAGATTGAGATAAAATAAAACGAGGTGGTCTTGGCATAATTTAATGATAACATATATCAGCCAAAACGCCTAATTTCCTGTTCATTTGAGAACCGTCCCCCAATCCAATCCGTTTTTTATGGACTACCAAGCTATCTGACCCCGCTCACGCGGGGTTTTCTTTTTATCTTATTTTACCAGATTTCCAGATATTTTATCTAAAAACTAAAGATAGTTTATTCAATTAAACTTTGACAAATTAAAAATTAGGTTTATAATATAAATAACCCCGAAACGCGAGGAGTGGTGTAAGATGTCGGCAAAGAGAGTTGTCGGTTTTGTGACTATTATGCTGCTTTCTCTGATTTTGACCCAAGTCGCCATTGCTGGCCCCAAGGGTCGGCGTAACACTGCCGCTATTCTTGGCGGTCTCACCGTTTATCACGCCCTCAAAGGGCACGACAATGAAGCATTAACTTTTGGACTGGCTACTATTGTTGCCAACGAACGATATCGAGATTCGCGAGAGCAAGATTACTCATATGGCAGGCACAGACCGCGTCCCCATCCCTATTCTTATGGTGGTGGCTATGATAGTTACTACCGTCAGCCTTCATACTATTACCCTTCATCTTATGATTACACGCCTCGTTACTATGCGCCTTGTTATGAACCTCGCTATCGGCGGGTTGATGAATCTTATTACGGGCCGCGTCGGTCTTTATTGGAGCGATACGAAGAACGCCCAATCATTATTATTATTGAAGCCGCTCCTGCCAATAACAGATATTACGGCCGGTGAGAATCTTCATCTTTATGCCAAACCAGGCACATCCTCCATAGGAATTTGCCTGGCTTTTTTTATTGAAAAAATTTATTTAATTTTAAGAATCAATGTTCACGAATTCCAAAATCCACTTTTTGAGAAATTTATTATTTCACTTCTAAAATCTGTACACCCTCGGAATATTCAAGTTTTTCGGAAGCCTTAAAAATTCCATGTGTCTCTATTTAAAACCTCGTGTTTTTTACAGAGTAATTTAAGGTCAGTTTCAAGCTCGACGATTTTATTTTTTTGTATTTCAATTTCATCTTTAACTGCTAATACAATATATTTTTGAGTTTCCGCCAGCTCATCATTTTTCTCCTCAAGCTCGACCAATATCCTTTCTTCAACTTTAAATTGATTTTCCAAATTTTCCAACTCGTCTTTTTCTTTTTCCAAATCTTCGCGAAAACAATTAGCTTGCTTTTTTACATTTTCAAGTATTTCTTTCGATGCCAAAATCATTTTTATTCTCCTTGTTCAATTAAATCTTCGACTTTGGATTTGGCTTGTTCGAGTAATTCTTTGGATTTTTGACGCGCTATAATTCTTCGATTCTAATGAACTTTAAATTTTCCTTTTCCACCGGCATCGTGTCGCCATTTTCAAGACAAATATCAAATAAATAGGTTTTAGGATTCGCCCAATTTTCCATTTCTACTAACCCGTCCCCGTACTTACTTTTGACTTTTACACCCATCATCTCAACCCTCCTCTTTAATTAAACTTTCAACTTTTATTTTTATTTATATTCCTTTTATTGTATTTTTATTGCAAAGATTCATTAAATCACTCCTAATATATTCATCGCGCCAGTCAGTTAGTTTTATTGGCTTGAATGGCAATTCCTTTTTAAGAATTTTCATTGCATAAACTATTAAACTTTTATTACCATTTCTAATAAATATTCCTTTATTCGTATCTTCTCTTACACAAGCTTCGATTCCATTACAAATATTATTCTGTTTATTTTTAAATTCTTTAATAGTAAATTTTTTATATAATTTTTTAATTTTACAAACAATACAATTATCGGTTCCCCAATTAAAATTATTATTAAAAAATTTTGCCGTATCTTGAATATTTTGAACCCTATAATCTTTACCTGTTTTTTCTTTAATAGTTTTTTAATATTATTCCAATTACAATCGTCGTCCGAATTTAATTCATAATAAACTATTGCATTATAGAAATCACTTAATTTCTTAATTTTATTCAATTATTTTTTAACTCCCAAATATTTTGCCGTGAGTAAAATCTAATGAGAACTATCCACATCAAATAGTTAATTATTCTGACACAATTTTATATACTTTCTCGCATGCCGAAATTAATTTTGATGAATATTCTTGATTTAAAAATGTTGCTTCATGTACAAATAAATTTCTATACTTTACTGACATTTTAAAAAAATCCCAATCTATCCCCAATTCATTTTTAATATTCACATGTTTAATCCCGAAAACCAGATTGACTAATCGGATTACTTTTGTATTACGATATTTTTCATATTTTTCTTCTACAGTTAATGAATTATCATCAGAATGGATAATAATACTTCGAGAAACTGCCTCAATCAAAGAACATAATAATGCCACATCTTTTATCCCAACATCAAAATATTGATAAAGTTGATTAGCTATATTAATTCGTGATTTTGATGGTACAGAATAATATTTTCTTCGTAATTCAATAACATGACGTTGCATTTCCATCAAAAGCTGTTGGTCATCATTACTCATTTTTGATTTCCTTATTAAATTTTCTCACTAATTTTTGTTTAATTTTTCCATTACATCAACAGCATGGCCAATTGTAATTTTTTTATCCCGGATATTTATATCAACGATATATTCTCCAATGGGATCTCCTGCAGTACTCTTCATTAAACAAACAAGATAGGCAAAACTATTCTTATCCAATTTTGATATAAGCCAACAAGATTCAAAATAATTGCAATCTATTTTTTTAGATAGCGAAGGAATTAATATTTGACCATTTTTATCAGAAAAAATTATTAACCCATATCCCTCGGCATAATGTTTTCCCTTTTTGGTTTTTTTATTTATTGCATCAATTATTGCCATTTCAAGATCACCTTGAATAAATCTAGGTATAAAAACTTGTTCAAATGCAATACCAACCGGGATATTATTTTTATCGAATCCAATAATATTTCCATCTCGACCGTCGGGATCTGATGAAGGTACAACTAACACCGGAGATATAATGACCCACACAGCACACTATAATAAGTCCAAAAAGTTCACGAAATAATAAATCCATTTTCTCTATTTTTTTTGAAGAATAGAGTATATCCGGATTTTTTAATAATTCCGGAATAATTATCTTTTCCAGTATTACTTCTACTGACTTCGCTGCTATTATTTTTTTATTTATGCCAAATTTTTTTATCATAACTATTCCTTAAATTTTTTAATTAAATTTTGCCGATTTTTCTCCTTGCCTTGTGAATCCTCATGTGTTTTATCTTTGTCACAACACGTGTTCCCTTAGAAGTAGTTTTTCCTCCCTCAACGATAGGTTTGACGTGGTGCAAAACTTTACCTTTGGGTAATTTGCCTTTATTATAACCTTTTTGTTTAAGAACTTTTTTAATTTTTAATGGATTTCTTTCTTTTTTAATTTGTTTTTTAGATAGTTTTCTTTTCTTCATTCCATACTCCTTTTTATATAAGTTATCCACAGATTGACTTTCGATTTATTTTCGATTATATTTTAATTATAATGCGTAAAAAAGGGGGTGTCAAATGATCACTAAACGCCAAAAACAAGTTCTCGAATTTATTAAAAAATTCATTAGAACGCATGACTACGCTCCCTCTTTAGAAGAAATTAAAAAGCACCTCAATCTTTCTTCTGTTTCTACTGCCCATCATCATATTTCAAAACTATACAATAAAGGATTTATTAATAGATTAAAAAATAATCCACGAGCGATCGAACTTGTTGAGACTAAAAAACTAAATTTAATTAAAATCCCTATTGTGGGAACAATAGCTGCGGGTCAACCGATTGAAGCGATAGAAGTTCCTGGTCAGTCAGTGACTCTATCACGAGATGAAATTGGAAAATTCGGAAATTTTTATGCTCTGAAAGTTGACGGCAATAGTATGATCGACGAAGGTATATTTGATGGTGACTTTGTAATAATTCGCAGACAAGAAACTGCTGATAATGGACAGACGGTCGTGGCGATTATTGATGATAACGAAGCTACCCTTAAAAAAATTTATAAAGAAAATAAAAGAATTAAATTACAGCCAGCGAATCAGGTTATGCTACCTATCTTTCGAAAAGAGGTAAAAATTCGTGGTGTAGTGGTTAAAATCATCAGAAACTTAGAAAATAGCGTTCAGGATAATACACTGGCTTATAAAAAGAAAATATTATTAAATCGCATTAGAAGTTCTAATCCTAATAGTAGCAATAAATATAAAAGAGTTGCTCTTTCAACAATAAGATATGCTGGTGGGAAAAGCTTGGCAGTTGGACATGTGATTGAATTGTTGCCAGACAATATCGAAAAGGTTATTTCTCCGTTTTTTGGTGGTGGTTCAATTGAAATAGCTATGAGCAAAGAGCTAGATTTGGAAGTAGTAGGTTATGATATATTTGATATCCTTTGCAATTATTGGAAATTTCAGATAGAAAAACCGAAACTTCTTTATGAAAAATTAAAAGTACTAGAACCAAATAAAAAAACTTTTGAGAAAATTAGATTAATCTTGAATAAAGTATGGAAAAAAAGAATAAAGTTAGACCCTATAACATTAGCGGTTTATTATGTTTATAACTTTAACTTATCATATGGCCCAGGATTTATGGGTTGGGCTTCTGATATTTATTTAAATGAGAAAAAATATAATAGAGTAATTAAAAAAATTAGAGACTTTGATCCTAAAAATTTACGGGTTAAATGTGAAGATTTCCAAAAAGTAATCAAGAATCACCCAAATGATTTTCTTTATTGTGATCCTCCATATTATATTGGAAAGGATTCAAAAATGTTTAAAGGAATATATCCGATGAGGAATATTCCTGTCCATCATAATGGATTCCCACATGAGGCATTAAGAGATTTGCTGAAGAAACACAAGGGTGGCTTTATTTTATCCTATAACAATTGTTCGACAATAAGGGAATACTACAAAGAGTTCCAACAAGTATTTCCAAGTTGGCAGTACACAATGGGACAAGGAGAAACAAGAATAGGCCAAAATCGCATTAATAATGGGAGTAAAAATCATATAAAGTCATCTCATGAAATAATTATTTACAATTTGCCAAAGAATAAATTTTATAATTCTTGAAATTTAGAAATCGCTCTACCGTGGACTAAAACATTATTATATTTAATTTTTATTTTATTAATTTTATTTTTTAATAAATTTAGTGTTTTTTCTCGACTCATCCAAAATTTGATTTCTCTATAATGCACATCACTATCATTTCTAAGTTCAATTTCGCCAATAGTTACACCCTTATTAATCAATATAAAAATAACTTTTTGAGCATCCATCTGCCCAATTCTTTTTGCTTTTGAATTTGAAATCGTGGTAGAATTATCAAGGGCTTCGATAGCTTCATACCCATCAAAAACATGAAATTGATGATTTTCTTTAATGGTTAAATAATCAACTTCTCCATTATTCAAAAATGCTTTTTTGAAAAAAATAATTTTGTTTTGCCCTTTATTTAAATATTTACTTAAATTTTTCATTGCAATAGTCAGTAATTCCTTAAACTTTATTTTATTTAGTAAATATTTATCTCTAGATGAGGGGAAACAATTAAGACAATCACGAAGAAAATTTGATCCTTGGAAATCAATATCAGTCATTAACCTATTATAACCATATAAGAATATTTGCCATTTTTTCTCTCCACTTTTCACGGAATGTATATCACCACGTTTGTCTATTACATCTTTTTTCTTGCCACTACCATGCGTTTTACCCCCGATTATACACGCAAATTCTTTTTCGGCATCATGACCACGCTGTCTTACCATCCTAGCATTTTCAGAAGTCATTGCACGACGTTTTATTATTGTATTCTTTTGATCCATTTTATATTCCTTTTCTGCTTCAAGTTTACTCTTTAAAATGATTTTTGTACTTTTTTATCCTTTTATTAGCTTAAAACTGATTTTATATGTGTAAAAGTCAATATTTTGGGTTACAGACAAGGCACGATGCAGACGAATATCATCTTCATGAGCAATAATTAATCCGCAAACTTTTTGACCTTTTTCGGCAAGTTCTTCTTTAATATAACCCATATAACTCTGCACTTGACCGATAACAACATCACTCGCTCTTCCTCTTTTAAGTTCTATGACTAATAATTCCTTTTTGTCCTTGCTGATTGCGAGAATATCAAGCGGCCCGGTGTCTGTTTGATATTGCTTACCAATAATTTCACCCTTTTCTTTAAAAATATTATATTTTTTCCCTAGAATTGTATGTTCCCAGTTTTGGACCAAAAAATCTTCTAAATACTGCTCGAGCGCAAAAACCGAAGGATCCTCAATGGTTTCATCGGTCGCAATAATATCTGCGGGTTTTTTGCCAGAAATGAGTTTTTCAATCTCCTCTGCATATCCTGAGATATTGATAGCCGTTCCGGCTGCGCCTGTTGAATTTTGAAGAGCTTCACTCATTTGATTTCTTTCAATAACCCCCGGAAACCAACGTACTCCTCGACGATGGGGTAATTTTTCACCTTTTTGATATTCGTAGTTAGTTGTGATTTCGCCAACCATATATTCGGCTCTACCATTAGGACAAAGAACGATATCATCAACATTTATTCCTTTTGCAATAGTCCAAAGCATGCCACAAGCAAGACCAGCCGCGACTCTTGATCTCCCTGGATTTTCTTTGAGATATTTAGGAATCATCACTTTATTAAATTCGCGCCAATTTTCGGGTAGTTTATTTGATAAATCTGTTTTTTTAATCCACCCAACACCAATAAAATTACCAACATGGGCTTCTTCTGCATAAATACTATTTTGCCCTAGCATAATTCTATAATATGCTCTCATCGCTATTCCTTTATTTTTGTTCTATTGATAATATTTTCGATTACCCAATATTTATAACCATAAATTTTTAGATATTTGTATTTTTTGCCATAAAATGATTTTTTATAACCATTTTTATCGATCTCGGCAATAAAAGTATTAATTTCTTCCGATTTTTCCGGATATAAGTCTGTAACAATATATTCGTGGGGAATTTCGGGCATCGTTTTAGCAAATTGCCAATCAACTGACTTGATTAATTTTTCAATCTGCATTAAATTATTCATTCAGTTTTGTTTTTTAATCTCCAAAAGAAAATCTATTTGCTTCAAGTTTACTCTTAAATTGGGTGGAAAGCAAGAAGTTGTGGGCACAATAGGAAATTAACCTAATTAGTCTAATTATTCTAAAATTGTTATGTTAAGGCGTAGAGGACTCGGAGTGGCGAGGCCCGCCCTCTGCCCTTAACAATCCCTCTCCCGGCACGCCAAAAGTGAATTTTTCATTCAGTGGAACAGTCCTTCCGAAAACGGAGTTTCGGCTTTCCACGAATTCCAAAATCCACTTTTTGATACAAATAATTCCTAGGTTTTTAAAATTAAATTTGCCTGTTAGAAGTTGGTACTGATTCGGAGCCTGAAAACATTGGAAATTGATAAATTTAATAAGCGACAAGCTCGATTTAAAAGAAAAACGTAAATACCAGAGTGTCTGACAGATCAGCAAATTTAATTTTTCTGAGCGTGGCAGGGGATGGAGTCGTAGAGGTAAGGGGATGGCCTTTGCAACTTCGAATCCCCTTATCTTTACAAAAAATAAGTATCTTTTACCCTCACAAAAATAATATAAGAACCTCTCGCTTCGCTCGAGAACCTTGTTGCGTGCTTGCGCTACCCCTTCGGGTCTGCGGCTTCGCCTTGCAAGCGATGCAATAAAAAAGTCACCATCGAGGCGACAAAAAAATATTACAAAACTTGACAAAGTTTGACACAATTTGCTACAATATAAATATCATAAGAGAGAAACGAACTTGCAACTGCGTGCTGCAAGCAACGCCTCTCATTTTTTATACTCTAATTTTTCCTTTTCATACTCAAGAAAAGTCTTATACGATTGAAAATCTTTTAATAAAGAAGATTGTGCTTTTAGATTTGGGATAATAATTCTTCGCAATTTTCTTTTTGAGATCAAGTATTTATAAAGGCAACGAAAATCTCCATCTCCCGAGACAATTACCGCTTTATCGTAATTGTTGTATTCGATCGCGGCGGAATATAAAACCAATTCAGCATCAATATTTCCTTTTGGTTTGCCTAAATTATCTTTGGTGGTTGGTTTAAAAATTAGTTTATACCCGCAAGATTGAAGCTGTTGATACATTTTTGATTGTTCTTTAATATAGCCGATAAAAAGGAAAGCTTTTGAAACACGGAATTTGTCAGTTAGATAAATTCTGAATTTTTTAAAATCGAGCCGCCAACCTTTATAAATTTTCTTCCCCTTTTTATTAAAAAGGTCTTTATTCGTCCCAAGATTTAAGTTTTGGCTATCAATGAAAGCATAAATTATGGGAAATCTTTTTTTCATATTTTTTCTCCAGCTTTAATCCTACTCCAAAATCAGCCGAAAAGCAATGTTATTTTTTGACAAAAGAGCTTATTTTTTGTAAAATAAAGTGGCTCAAAAAGGAGATGAGAAATGTGGGCATCCTGAACAGGTTGTTTGGCGGTTCAAATCCTTTAGATCAAAGAGTTAAACAGATCGCCGATGAATTGGGTAGAAAATGCCGAGAATATCTTCAACAGCACCAGATTAACCCACAAACAGAAGCAATTAATATTGGTACTGCTTGTGGAATTATAAGAAAAGCCCATCACCCCGCACAATTTACTGATATTGCTTTTGACCTAATGACTTATCCTTCGGAAGTAGCTTATGGAATTGTAAATTATTTTGACTATTTTACCCCACAGCTCGGATTTATCCCGGTTGGCACGATAATGGTTGCTTTATCAAAAATTGAATCGTTGTATCCGGGAGGCGTAATAATCCGGCTATCATTTGCCAAAGAAAATCCAGAACTTATGGAGGTTATTGAGTCAAAAGAAGAAAGAATCAAAAGAGCCGGCAAAATAATTGCGGTTGGCATCCTTTTTACTCAAGAAACTCTCCGAGGAGCAAGGACAATGTACAAAAATAATGTCTTTGATCCATTGGTTCAAGCGGCAACCATCGAAGAATTGCGGAATTTTGACCCAGAAGTTGCTAGCGCAATTATCAGTTAAGCCCTAAGAGGCTTCGCCCTTTCAGGGCTTTTTTTATAATAAAAAAACCCGTTGGGGGTGGTGAGACCCGAAACGGGTGGATAATAAAGAAAAGTTGAAATTAGATGCCGAGGATTAGTTTGGCTTGATTAATAAGATCTTGAGTTAGTGATATTGGCTTGAGTTGATATGCTTTCTCGAGATTGCCGAGAGCTTCCTTGATCATTGCCTTATCTTGAGTTAAAACTCCGAGTCGAAATTGTGAACGACCATATCTCATATAGATATCGGGTGTTTTTTTATAATTTTCAACATAAGATTTACAGTAAACATTTATCAATTGGTATCGAGAAATATTATATTTATTGAAGCTTTCTTCGAGGTCTTTTAAGTGTTGTTTGATACTATCAGGTACCCCTACGAAGGGATCCCAATTAAAAGTTTTTTCTTCTTGAATATATAATTCATCTGCTTCCATGCTTATTTCAAGAAACCATATATTAATAAGACACCCTATTACTGTTAAATCTTGTGGATCTGATATCTTAGAAAATTGTTGTTTAAATGATGCGAATGCCTCAGATCCAACATCTCGATAACTAGTAAGCTTAGCTTCATCTAGCTTGCGTTGACAAGCGACACAAAGAGAAATCATCTTTACAACTTCTGTAGTCTCTTTGGGGTGAGAGAAAACTCCTTCATCTATAATTATTTTTTCGGTTGCAGCTGAATCAGCAAGATATTGTTGGCTAAAGTCTGGATCTTTAGAGAATAAAAAAGACTTGGCATCCCAGACTTCATTTTTTTCATTATTGGCCAAATATATCGACGCAGAAAGAGTATAAGCCATTACTTTTTTTCCTAAAGCATTAGAAATTTTCGCCGACCATCTTATTAATTCAAAATCTTCATTGAATTCTATATCATTTTCTTTGTCTTCTTTCTCTAAAATATTTAACATATTTACGGCATCTATATATTTCCCTTCATCAAAATATCCCTTCATAAGAGCTAGTGAAATAATTCTGGACATTTCGTAATCTGATACTACAAACTTATCTTCGGCATAAATTATGTTGGAGAATACTAATATTAATAGGACAAAGAGTGCGAGGAAAATGCTGCGTGGCGCTTGTTTCACTTGTCTTCACCTCGGGTTGGTAAGGTACAAGGCGCTTGGGTCTTGCCTTTTGTTCAATTGACATTATTTTAGCTTTATTGCCTAAAATTGTCAAGAAAAAACCCACCTTAGGTTTGGTACCCCTGGGTGGGCAAAAAAATAGTGACAAGGTTATTCGGTGGCAGAAGCCAAGATGTTAATGCCACCGACTAATGGTAGTTGGAGACAATTGTTTGGAATTTGATAATTCTTCTTGACAATTATGGCTGAAATTGCACCTTCGTGCGACGCAGTCAGCCAATAAGGTTCTTCCCCAATGGGAATGCGAGCATCATACAATGGTTGAATCCAATATTGTCCGCCAGCAAACGCATAAACAGCGACGTCATGCTGATCAGGATTAACATTAAAGGTTCGCCCCTCAACTACTTTGACAATTGGTTCGTAAATGTTAGTATCATCAACATGGACATTGCCATAATAGGCTTGGGTGCCGTCGATAATGATTTCGGGTTGATCTGAGGGTGTGTGCGATATTGGCGAAATACTGATTTTGTATATCGGCAATAAGGTAATTTCCCTAACTGACGAATTACTATAAACATAACCGACACTATAACCGCGTTGCTCCGAAGATGCGCAACCGGCAACGAAGATAGTGATTAGTGCCAAAATGGCGAGCACAGCCAACACGTGTTTCATCTGGATCTCGTCCTCTCGGGGTAGGTTGTTAATGTTCAAATTAGTTAAATTTTACACTTATAGTATAATTTTGTCAATAAGAACCTCTCGCTTTGCACGAGAACCTTATTGCTTCGCTTACGCGCTACCCTTTCGGACTGCGGCTTCGCCTTGTAAACGACGCAATAAAAAAGCCGCACTTGGGCTGGATGAGCCGGGCGCGGCATTTGAAAATGGAATAATTATTATCCCAAATCTATATCGTCTTCGGGATCAAAACCCTCAAATAAACGCTCAAAGATCGCAGCTTCCTCTGATGACAGATTGTTGATTTGAGCAATATCAATACCATAATTAGCGAGAACCTCCCGAATCGTCGGCAAGAAAAGATCGCTAGCCTGATCAAGTTTATCCTTAAGTTCTGGCGTCATGGCCTCGGCGGGAATATGAACCATAATACTTCCCCATGGGGCACTGACCAAAAGAGAAATAACTGACTTTACCCTAATCCCCAAATCTTCCATTGTTTTGACAGTCTCACTCTCTCGACCTTCGAGCAATTTATTTTCAATCTGGCCTAAGAAACTAAAGACTTCCTTAATATCTTCAAGATGAGCGTATTCATCCGGATGTTCGCGACAATAAACCTTAAAGTCATCAATCATTTTGCTTTTTTCGCGATTAAACATCGCGTTAGTTATCCCGCCGGTAATCATTCCATTAAATAATTCGGAAATCATTGGATGTTGTCGCCAAGCATTTGCTCGTTGTTCGACAAAAATTTCAATGCAGACACAGATCTCTTCGTAGGTCAAGCTGATCGTCTCCTTTGGGGTGATATACTGAAAAAACAGATATATCATACTTTTTTGATTAAATAAAGTCAGGAAAAAAAGAGGCGGTGCAAATTTTGTAATTTGAACTGCCTCGGGCAGAAAAAGATTAGAAATTAATTATTAAGTTGGTTATGTAGCGACAGTTGGCTCTGGAACTTCCGGTTCGGCTGGAATTTCTGGTTCAAATTGTTCATAGCCTAGTTGCTGACAAACTTTGATTATGTATTGGAGGTTCTCTAATTTACCGCCATTTTGCTCGAAGTATTCCAAACGCACTGCTGGCGACGTTACAATAATATCTTGTCCAAAACCACCCGTTAGAAGATGATAACGCCACTCACCCATATTGATTTCGCAACGTTCCGGATTATCAAATTCCTTATTGTCACAGGCATCGCTATAGAAAGTGAACCGGCCTGAATATTCAAGTCCCACAAATCCTTGAGCAATCTTGATCGCTTCCTCAAATTTCATCCCGAAATCATGGCCTACCTGGCTAAAGGAGACAAAATCCGGCCACATCCTGTCAACTGCAATAGCATAATAATTCGCTGGCTTGTAATTCTGTGTATCTGCATCATATCCACCTTCAATTATCGGGCTATCCGTATGGTTAAAACGAGCAATTTGTAATCCTGTTCCAACAACGACTCTTCCGGTATCAATTAAGTCTTGTGGAGCTTCAAGATAAGCATTAAACCAGCGTTGATTTCTTCGAGCCTCTTTCCAGCCGATTACCACCGCGTTAATGACCGTGCAAACTGCGTTCTTTAGTCGCATGTGATCTGGAAACTTGAAAAACAGTTCTTCGGTTGCGCTCATACTAGCTGACCTCCTTGCCTTTCTTGGATTGTCTGTATTTTACAACAGAAAATTTTACTTGTCAATAATTAACTATACAAAGGGTTTACAAATGACAAAAAAATGTGTATAATAACAAAGTATGGAATTAAGAAATATTGCAATTATTGCCCATGTTGATCACGGCAAAACGACTTTGGTTGACGGGCTCTTAAAACAATCGAACACCTTTCGAGATAATGAGGCAGAAATGTCTCAGGATTTAATTATGGACTCAAATGATCAAGAAAGGGAACGCGGGATTACCATTTTAGCTAAAAATACGGCGGTGCATTACAAAGATGTCAAAATCAATATTATTGATACACCCGGACATGCTGATTTTGGTGGTGAAGTGGAACGCACTTTGAATATGGCAGACGGGGCGATTTTGCTAATTGATGCCCAGGAAGGACCGATGCCCCAGACCAAATTTGTTCTCAAAAAAGCTTTGGAAATTGGCTTAAAATTAATTGTGGTAATTAATAAAATCGACAAGCGCGATGTCCAAGTGGCAAACACCCTTAATAAAACTTATGATTTATTTTTAGATCTGGCGACTCATGAATCTCAACTGGATTTTCCGGTTTATTTTTGTATTAGCCGTGAAGGCAAAGCTTGGGATGAATTGCCCCAGGATTGCCAAGAAGCGGCGGATTTGACGCCAATTTTTAAAGCAATTCTAAAATATATCCCAGCTCCTGATACAGATAGCAATAAACCTTTCCAAATGCAGGTGACTAATTTGGATTGGGATAATTTTCAAGGCAAATATGCGGTTGGTAGAATTACGAATGGTAAAACTGAGGAAAAACTCGCGGTTTCAATTGTAAATTCCGAGGGGGTTTTAGGAACTGCTCGGATTGAAAAAATTTATGTCAACCAGGGCTTAAAAAAAGTTGAAGTAAAAAAGGCGGAGGCTGGCAATATTGTGGCTATTACCGGAATACCGAATGCTAATATCGGCGACACGATTGCGGATTCTAAAAATCCAATCGCCCTGCCGCCAATTAAAATCGAAGAGCCAACTTTGAAAATGGCGATTTCGGCTAACACCTCGCCTTTTGCCGGTCTGGAAGGCGAATTTGTGACCAGCCGTCAAATTTTAGAACGAATTAAAAAAGAGCTGCAAACCAATATTTCCTTAAAGCTCGAAGAAAATGGGACCGAATTTATTTTGTCTGGCCGCGGAGAATTACATTTGTCGGTTTTTATCGAAACTTTACGGCGTGAAGGTTTTGAACTTCAAGTGAAAAAACCACAGGTTATCACCAAAGGAATTGACGGCACAATCTCGGAACCGGTTGAAGAATTAACGATCGATGTTGATTGCGATAAAATTGGGGTTGTTAAAGCCGAAGTTGGTAAAAGAAAAGGTATTTTACTTTCTCATGACCAAAACAGTGATGGGACAACCCGTTTGGTGTACGAAATTACCACCAGAGGTTTATTGGGCTTGAGAAACCAGTTGCTGAGAATTACTCGCGGCACGGCAACTTTGAATTCGATTTTTCTTCGTTTTCAGCCTGCTGGCGCTGAGCTGCCGAAACTTCGAAACGGGGTTTTGATTGCTTCGGCTGGCGGAAAGGCGGTTGCATATGGAATAAATATCGCACAAGGTCGCGGCATGACCATAATTGAACCTAATGCCCAAGTATACGCGGGACAAATTATTGGTTTAAATAATCGTGGCGAAGATCTTGAAATTAATGTCACCAAAGAAAAACAAAAAACCAATATTCGTTCTTCGACTTCTGATATCGCGGTTATTTTAACCCCGCCAACCCTTTTGTCGCTCGAACAATGTTTGGATTTTTTGGAAAACGATGAATTTTTGGAAGTAACACCGAAGAATTTGCGGCTTCGAAAAATAATTTTAGACGCAGTATCGCGCGCAAAAGCCAAAAAAGTGAACTCAAATTAATTTTTTAATCAACCTTTGCCAAGAGTTTTTTGGCCAGGTTTCCAGCCAGCCGGACTCATTTCGCCGGTTTGTAGGGCTTTGAGAACTCGCAAAATTTCGGTCACACTTCTGCCAACATTATTATCGGAAACTAAAATATAACGAATGATTCCTTTGGGATCAATGATAAAAGTGCCTCTTGAGGAAATTCCGGAGGCTAAATCTATTTCATATTTTTGAATGGCTTCTTTGTTGATATCTGATAAGAGCGGGAATTTTATATCGCCTAGTTGTCTTGACCATTCCTGATGGGCATAAACGCTGTCGACACTGACTCCTAAAATTTCCGTGTGGCTATCTGCGAATTCCTGATATTTTTTATTCAGAGCGATAATTTCCGTCGGACAGACAAAACTAAAATCCAAGGGATAAAAAAAGAGAATTACCCACTTTTTACGATAATCTTTTAAGTTGTATTTCTTGATATGGTTGGCTTTGAAACCTTCAAGAATAATATTGGGGGCTTTTTGACCAAGTTTAATCATTTTTTTCCTTTCTTTTGCCACGAGATGGCGAAGTATGGCTGAGCCATTTTTCGTGGCTCCGGGACAGGGATTCGAAGGGCTAAAGCCCGTCTCAACGCAGTCGTGGTATTTTTATTTCACGATTTGTGTAATAATTTCAGCATAAATAATTTTGTGGTTTGCGCAACGGGGTTCTCGCCAGATCACGGACAACTCAAAATCTTCCTATAAAACTGAAAAATTTTGAGTTGGCTCCGGGATAGGGATTCGGACCCCAATTTTCAGGACCAAAACCTGACGTCCTGCCATTAGACGATCCCGGAATCTGCTTTAATTCTATCACAAATTATGCTTATTTAAAATAAAATCACCCAATTTGGGTGATTTTGTATATCTTGAGTGGATAATAAGATGAATTAATAATATAATACAACCAGGAGGAAATAATGAATGGACCAGAAATATTTTCGGAATCAAATGGAGAACATGATCACAACGAATTTTCTAATATTCCAATAGACCCAGAAATTTCAGAGGAAAATACTAAAGCCCGAGAACTTACAAGTTTAACGATAGACTTTTTGCATAATGCTCACATTTCTAAAGAAAAAAGAGGTAATCCAGAGCTACAAGATGCAACTTTAATGAGATTATTCCAAGACCAGTCCTGGCGTCTCAGAGTTAATAAAGCAACCCAGAAAGCAGATCAAGAGTGGCAAAAGACAGCCAAAACTTTTACAGTCGCGAGAGAGTTGTCGCGAGAAGCACCCTTTGTTACTCCGTCGTTTGCTTGTCCTTCGCCATTTGTTGAATTGTTAGCTGATTATGATCAGGGCTTAGAAATTGCTAAACTTAAAGAAAATTCACCATTGGAAAGTTGGCTAGAAGCTTATATTCGCGAAAGACCGGTTAAATTTTATAATCCTTCTCATAGTCTTGCATCTCCTGATCTTATTGCACTTAGACGTGAAGGAAAATCGGCAGTAATAGTTGCCGTTGGCGAAGCGAAAAGAGGTTATCTCGGTGTCGGGGAAAGACCTTCTCAATCTAGGGATCGCAGAGAGGGATTGCCACAATTTAGAAAAATACTTAGAGATCTCCCTAAAAGAGTTAAACTTCTCAATTCTAATCTTTCTTCCATGAGAGAAAAAAGGCCATTTCTAAAAGAAATTGATGAATTTGCGGTTGCAGGTTTAACCGAATTGAAAAAATATTTAATAGTCCCATTTGATGTCGCTACTCCTCGTGAAGACATGAAAATTCGAGGTCTTGAGCCTTGGGAAAGAGATGAAATGAGTTTTTCACGCCAAGAATTGGCTTACCTTTCATTGTTATTAGTGCGTCAATCAAAAATAAAAAAACAATAAGATCTAAATCAAAAATTATAATTTAAAAAATCGTCCTAAACTGGGACGATTTTTAAATATCTTGAGTGGATAATAAGCCGAGTTTTGTTCCGCCAATTGGCGGAAGATAATCATCTATCTTTGCGGTGGGTCCCAAAATGTCCAAAACGAGCAGCTTCATTACCATATGGTGACATTTCAGTCCATTCCACCTTGCACCGGATAGGGTTTACCACTTTCCGATGTTACCATTGGAAAGAGAGGCTTCTTAGGTCCTCACTTTTCACCCTTACCACGCCTCATCGGCGGGCGGTTTAGTTTCTGTGACACTTTCCCTCGTTCGCACGGCCCTTCATCCCCAAATGTTAATCTGAAGGGTGCGGGGTATCCTGCTCTGTGGTGCTCGGACTTTCCTCTCCACCTCATCGGTGGAGCGATTATCTAATCCACTCAAGACAGCCTAATTTTACCAAATAAAGCCTATTTTGTCAAGTATTTTTCAAGAGTTTTTTGAGGTATTGGCCGGTGTAGGATTTGGCCACTTTGGAAACCGCTTCAGGGGAACCGGTGGCTGTCACATAGCCGCCTTTTTCGCCACCTTCTGGGCCTAAATCTATTAGCCAGTCGGCAGCTTTAATGACATCCATATTATGTTCGACGACTAAAACTGAATTTCCCATCTCCACTAAGCGATCTAAAACACCCATTAATTTGGTAATATCTTCAAAATGCAAACCAGTGGTAGGTTCGTCTAAAATATACAGGGTTGAACCGGTGGCTTTGCGCGATAATTCCGTGGCTAATTTAACCCGCTGCGCTTCCCCACCAGACAAGGTAATTGCCGATTGTCCCAAATGAATATAGCCTAAACCAACGTCGTCTAAAATTTTTAATTTTTCTCGAACTTGGGGAATATTTTCAAAAAATCCAAGAGCCTCAACCACCGTCATTTCCAAAACATCCGCAATAGTTTTGCCTCGAAAATGGATTTCCAAAGCTTCTTTGTTGTATCTTTTGCCTTTACATTCTTCGCAGGTGATCCAAATATCGGGTAAAAAATGCATTTCAATTTTTATCTGACCTTCGCCATGGCAAGTCTCACATCTGCCGCCCTTAACATTAAAGGAAAAACGACCGGCACGATATCCTCTAAGTTTCGCTTCTGGAGTTGAGGCAAAAAGTTCGCGAATTGGTGTAAACAAACCGGTGTAGGTAGCCGGATTTGAACGAGGAGTGCGGCCAATCGGCGATTGATCAATCATAATGACTTTGTTGAGATATTCAAGGCCGCGAATTTCTTGGTGTTTGCCGGGCGCGACTCTTGAACGATGGAATTTTTTCGCCAAGGCTTTGGCTAAAATTTCACAAATCAAGGTTGATTTTCCCGATCCAGAAACGCCAGTAACACAAGTTAGTAAACCTATTGGAATTTTAACATTGATCTTTTTGAGATTAAATTCTTCGGCACCAATAATTTCCAAAAATTTATGATTAGGTTGGCGGCGTTTTTCAGGGATGGGGTTGGCTTTTTTACCAGATAAATATTGGCCAGTAATTGATTTAGGATTTTTTGAAATTTGGCTGACGGTGCCTTGAGCAATAATTTTTCCACCTAAATCGCCGGCTCCAGGTCCAATATCAAAAATATAATCGGCAGCTATTATAGTTTCCATATCATGTTCAACTACAATCACGCTATTGCCTAAATCACGCAAATCCTTGAGAGTTTTGAGCAATCTGCTGACATCGCGCTGGTGCAAACCAATCGAAGGCTCATCTAAAATATAAACGACGCCGACTAAACCAGAACCAATTTGCGTGGCAAGCCGGATTCGCTGCGCTTCCCCACCAGCCAGAGTGGCAACATTACGATTTAAGGTTAAATAGGATAAACCGACATTTTCCAAAAATTTTAAACGCGCTTTAATTTCTTTTAATATCTGGTTGGCAATAATTTTATTTTTTTCGCTTAATTTCGCGTCAAGTTTTTTAAAAAATTCAATTAGTTTTTCGACAGATAATTGCGCCACTTCAATAATTGATTTATCGGCCAAAGTGATAGCTAGGGCTTCGGGTTTTAAGCGCTGACCATGGCAAGTTGGACAAATTTTTTCTACCATATATTTTCTAATTTCCGAGCGAATAAAATCTGAGTCAGTTTCCATATATCGACGCTGAAGATTAGGAACAACACCTTCAAAATTTGTCACATATTCTCGAACGGATCCGGCACCGGATGAGACTTGATAAACCTCGTTGCCGGTACCATATAAAACCAAATTCAGGGTCTTGCCGCTTAATTCTCGAACCGGGACATTAACGGAAAATTTATGTACAACGGCGACCTTATCTAAAATTCTTTGAAACCAAGTAGAATGGGAAACAGTTCTGACCCATGGCCGAATGGCGCCCTCAGCCAAGGTTAAATTTTTGTTGGGAATTACCAAATTTGGTTCAACCTCTAATTTTGTCCCTAATCCTTGGCAATCCGGACATGCGCCATGTGGGGAATTAAAAGAAAAAAGCCGAGGCTGAATTTCTGGCAAACTAATCCCACAATCAGGACAGGCAAAATGTTCAGAAAAAATTATATCTCGGTCATTTTCAAAATCATGAATATAAATAATGCCATCACCCAGATCTAAAGCTGTTTCCACCGATCCTGAGAGCCTGGTTTTATCTAAACCCTTAGATAACATCAAGCGGTCCACTACGACTTCGATTGAATGTTTTTTATTTTTATCCAATTTTGGGACTTGCGATAAATCGTAAACTGATTTGTCAACCCGGACCCGCACAAAACCGGCTTTAGCAATTTCTTCAAAAACCTTTTTGTGCTCGCCTTTTTGGTCTAAAATAATCGGCGATAAAATCATCACTTTTTTTTCGGGTTTTTTAGATTTGGCAATTAAGTTGGCAATTTGTTTGACAATTTGGGTTGGGGTTTGGCTTTGTATGGGTTTGCCACAATTTGGACAATGCGGTTCGCCGATTCTGGCAAATAATAAGCGCAGATAATCATAAATTTCGGTAATGGTGCCGACCGTGGAACGAGGATTTTTAGAGGCTGATTTTTGGTCAATGGAAATAGCCGGAGACAAACCTTCAATGTAATCCACATCTGGTTTTTCCATCACCCCTAAAAATTGTCGCGCATATGAAGATAAACTCTCGACATAACGGCGCTGGCCTTCGGCATAAATTGTATCAAAAGCTAAAGATGATTTTCCAGACCCGGATAACCCGGTAAAAACGACTAATTTATCTCTGGGAATTTCCAAACTGATATTTTTTAAATTATGTTCACGAGCACCAATTATTTTAATTTTTCCGCCAGCAAATTTTGGAGTTTTTGGCATCTTGAAGCCTTTCTATGAGTTCAAATTTATAATATTATAATAATATGTCAAAAATATATACCAATGAACAATTATATCACGAATGTCAAGAGAATAAAAGTGTTATAAATTGCGTTTTTGAAAATTAAAATTTATTTTTTGGAATTTTTAAATCATTTGATATATAATAGAGTTAAATTATCAGCTTTAATATAAAGAGTTTAATTAAATAGATTGGAGTCTATTATGGCAATGTTCGATCAAAACAAACCGGTGACCAAGAAGGTCTCGGAAACGGTTGTCGGCGTGGATGTGAATTTAACTGGTAATTTGAAAAGTGACGGCGACATCCAAATTAACGGTAAGGTTAAAGGAGAAGTGGACACCAAAAGCGATTTATTTATTGGTGACCAAGCAGTCATTGAAGGTTCAATCAAGGGCAAAAATGTGGTTGTCACTGGACAGGTGCGTGGAAATTTACAGGCTTTGGAAGATTTGGAAATCTCGCCGACTGGTAAAGTTTTTGGCGATTTAGTGACCAAAAATTTAATTGTGAAAAAAGGCGCTTCTTTTACCGGCAAAAGTACGATGGGCGAAAACGGCAAAAAAGAATTAAAACCAATTTATGAATTAGAAGAACTCAAAGCTAAGGACCATATAAAGAATTCATAAATTAAAATGTACTATTTTGTTTTAGAGCAAGCGAAAAATCGTTGGCAAGCCGGTTTTCAAAATCGCATCGCAGCCTTTTTGGATGATTTGCAGATTGTGGGTGAAATTGCGAAGGCAAATCCAATTCAAAAAGTCGAAGAACTCTGCCAGCTCGGTTTGAAAAAAGGGTATCATACGATTGTGATTATTGGCACCGACACCACTATCAGCACTTTGGCCGCTCTGATTGCTAAACAAGGTGCCACTTTGGGAATTGTGCCGATTGATCCGGAAAGCAGTTTTTACAATTTAATTGGCTGCACAAATTGGGAACAAGCCTGCCTCGCATTGCCAAAAAGAAGGGTTGCCACTTTTGACATGGGACAAGCTGGGGCAGAACGATTTTTTTTAACCTATGTTAAAATTGCCCCTGATAAGGCTAAAAAACCATCGCAAGTTTTGTTGGAGATTGCGGACTTTAAAGCTGAGGTACCGGCTTTAAGTATGACCGTGGCAAATGGTCCTTTGGGAGATGCTGATTCTGAATTAATGCGCCAAGGTTTTTCGGATAGTCTCTTGGATATCTATGTCACCACTCAAGTTGGCCAAACCAATAGTTCAATTATCTCCTCAATCTTCAAAACAGAACAAAAAACCACCTTTTCAAGCTTATTTCACGCCGATAGATTTAGAGTTTCGGGCCTGGAACAAATTTTAAATGTTTTGGGACCTGACGATAGAATTTTGACGAAAACTCCAATCGAATTTTCAATCGTTCCGAGCGCGATTAAAGTAATTATTAAAAAATCATCTGGGGTAAAGGCTCCAGTGAAACATCAATAAGGTTAAGGCTTGATTATTTTGCTTTCCTATTATATAATATAAAAACATAGGAGGTTTCGATTAAGAAAAGATTAATCTCAAATTGGCAAATCCAATCCCCCAAAGTGCGTTTGGTTGATGAAAATGGTGAGTTTGTGGGAATTTTAGAGCGCGATAAGGCGATTTTTTTTGCCAAAGACCGCGGTTTTGACTTGGCGATCGTGGCTGAAAATGCTAATCCACCAGTGGCCAAATTAATTGATTTTGGTAAGTACCAGTATGAACAGGAAAAAATTGCCCGCAAACAAAGAAAAGGTAAAACAGGTGAATTAAAAGAAATTCGAATTGGCTTTAAAATTTCCGAGCACGATTTGGACATCAAGATCAAACGGGCGGAAAAATTTATTGTCAAAGGCCATCGCGTTCGCGTAAATTTAAGGCTCAGGGGACGGGAAATGCAATTTCAACCCAGAGCTTATGAAATGCTGGCAAAATTTGCCGAAAAATTAGCAAAAATTAGCACCATTGAATCCCCAGCCAGCAAAGAACGCAATCAATTTAACATCTTGTTAAAACCGGCCAAAAGCCAAAACTAAAAAGATTATAAAATTTAAATTTGAAAATATTTATTTTGATATTGATGAATAATTTGAAGGAATGAAATGAAGTTAAAAACACATCGAGGATTAGCAAAAAGAATTAAAAAAACTAAAACTGGCAAGATTAAACGCAGATCAGCCTTTATTTCGCATTTATTAAGTAAAAAATCAGCGGCTCGCAAACGCCGACATGCTGTGTCACAAGACGTAAGCATGGCAGATCGAAAAGTGGTGAGAAAATTAGTCCCATATAATAAATAAGATTAAAAATAAAATTGAAAAAATTAAAGATGCAGAGTAAAAATTAAAAATCTAATAGTATTTTTATCTTTTCTCTCTAATCTTTTATTTTGAACGACCAAAGGGAGTAAATATGCCAAGAATCAAGCGCGGCGTAATGGTTCGAAAAAGACATAAAAAAATTAAAAAGCTGACCAAGGGTTACATGAAAACCCGCCAGGCTTCAATTAAAAAAGCCAAAGAGGCGGTGGTGAAGGCTGGACAACACGCCTATCGAGATCGCCGAGGCAAGAAAAGATTAATGCGCCGACTTTGGATTAGCCAATTAAATGCCTATTTGAAAGCCAACGAGATTAGTTATTCAAAATTTATGGGTCTTTTGAAAAAGAATAAAATTGAACTTAATCGAAAAATTTTAGCCGAACTCGCCCAAAATGAATCCGGGATTCTTAAGAAAATTATTGAAGAAGTCAAAAGTTAATACATGTTTTGGTCTTTGGGACGATATTGGAGAGCCTCAGCTAAATGTTGAGGGTGAATTTGAGTACTATTTTCTAAATCGGCAATGGTTCTGGCTAATTTTAAAACCCGATGATATGCTCGAGCAGATAAATTAAGTTGCATAGCGGCATTTTTAAGTAAATTCTGCGATTTTTCGTCCAATTGGCAGAATTTTTTTATATCTTGAACTTTCATTTCTGAATTGGTGAGGATTTTTAAATCTGAAAAGCGAGTGCGTTGTCTATCTCTGGCTGATTCAACCCGTTTTCTAATTTTGGCAGATTCTTCGGAAACTTTTTCCGAGGTTAATTTTTCTAATTTTACCGCGGGGATTTCAATATGAATATCGATTCGATCTACGAGAGGCCCTGAGATTTTTTTCTGATAATGCATAATTTGGCTTGGTCCACAAACGCATTGCCTTTTGGGATCATTTAAATAACCACACGGGCATGGATTCATGGCGGCCACTAAGGTAAAATGGGCGGGAAATTGCAGGGTTCCTAGGGCCCTGGAAATGGTAATGATTCGATCTTCCAAGGGTTGCCTGAGAGCTTCTAAAACTGCCCGGCCAAATTCTGGCAATTCATCTAAAAACAAAACTCCTTTGTGCGCTAAAGTGACTTCACCTGGTCGAGGATGTGCGCCACCACCCACCAAAGAGATGTTAGAAGCAGTATGGTGAGGCGAGCGAAATGGCCTAGAAGAAATTAATGGTGAATCATATGGCAAAATTCCTGCCACCGAATAAATTTTGGTGATTTCTAATGATTCTTCGGGGGTCATTTTGGGCATAATCGAAGGCATGGCCCGTGCCAGTAAGGTTTTGCCAGATCCTGGCGGTCCAGACATTAAGACATTATGTGCGCCAGCGGCGGCGACTTCTAAAGCGCGCTTGGCTTGTTCTTGGCCAGCGATATAGGCCATATCAAAATCATATAATTCATCCTTATCTAAAGTTAATTTACCGGCAGATTTGATTTTGGAAATCTGTTTTTCCATTTTAAGATGATATATGAGTTGTTTAAGACTTGAAACTGGATACAAATCTAGGCCAGCCACTAATTCGGCTTCGGCTAAATTTGATTCCGGCAGATAAATTTTTTGAATGCTTGATTTTTTGGCCATTAAAGCCATGGGTAAAATCCCAGAAATCCGGCGCAATTTGCCATCTAATGATAATTCACCCAAAAATAAATTCTCGTGCGAATTTAAAAAAGTCGGGATTTGCTCTGAGGCTGCTAAAATCCCAACTGCAATCGCTAAATCAAAAGCTGGTCCAGATTTTGGCAAATCAGCCGGCGCTAAATTTACTGTTAACCGACGATCCGCCATTTTGGCTGATGAATTCTTGATCGCCGCTCGGACTCGCTCTTTTGATTCTTCAACGGCTTTGTCTGGTAAACCAACCATATTAAAAGCAGGTAAACCAGAAGAGATATCGGCTTCGACCTCAATTGGTAAAGCTTCGAGTCCAACCACTGATGCGGCTAAGATCTTTGCCACAGCCATATTTTCTCCTAATCTTTTAGCTCTGTTTTATCTTAACTATATTCTACCACAAATTTGAAATTGTTATTTAAAAAAGCCGTGACAGGGTATTGATCTCGAAGGATCAGTTCCGTGCAACGGCTTGAAAAAAATTAGTACGAACCTCCTCTTTCAATGTATGGGAGCGAAGATTTTCCAATTTTATTATTGGCAAAACTTGTAAAAACCCTCCAACCTCCGTGACTGCGTAAATGCGCAACCTGAATTCTTGAATTGAGCCCATTCCATCTTTCGGCAAAGGGGTAGGCGGCAACTTGATCTTCAAAAAGCTGGATGTCTCCAGCCCTCAATAATCCCAGGGCGGCAAATGCCACATCTGTCCGAAAACAACCTAATTCTTCAGGATAGGTGGGAAAACGACGCAACCAAAATATGGCTTTCCTTCTAATAATTCTTGGGGCAAAATAGCATAGGGTAATAAGAATCCATCTTTTAAATTCCACAATCATGCCACTCTTGCTGACTTTCCACATTGACGATCACGCCCCTTTGTCCTTTAGGATGGTGGTAATTTCTTCATCTGAGAGACCTAACGATTTACCCATCCCTAGAGTGCAAGCCTTCCAAATATGACCTGAGGCCATTCCTTTCAACCTGGCAGTAATTATCTTTCTTCCCTCTTCTCGCCTTGTTGTAATCTGGCAGAGATAAATGGCATATGTGAATGCGCAATGGTTAATTGAATGGGGATGTCCTCCCTCACGATGAAGCCTTGTGTACCTTTCCTTGTATTTATCTGCCAAAAAGTTATAAATGCGTTCCTGATCTTCTGGAGATGTCCTTTCCCGCCAGACTTCAAGACCCGCTAAATGAAGCTCCTGCTCTAAGAAATAGTCGCTGTCTTTGCCCAGCCAGGGCAAATAATCATTCCCCATACACATAAAGGGAAGATCCGGGTAAACCTTCACTCTACCTTCGATATGGTCTAAACCCGCATCTGTAGTTAGAAATCTGCTTACCTCCGGGTCAAGCCTAAATGGTGGGGAAAGTACAATGATATCTTGACCCCAATCATCAAATCCGGTAGGTCCGGCTTTACGCACAAGAATGTCTTGCAGGCTTTGCATATTCCACACCTCACCTGGTTCGAGATGTCGTCCCAAGAGTACTAAAGATATTTTATTATAATTTATAGCAATTGTCAAGAGTTAATCTCTATTTTTTATCGCCGCTCCAATAAAACCCAAAAATAATGGATGAGGTTTAATTGGTCTTGATTTGAATTCGGGATGGGCTTGGGTAGCAACGAAATAGGGATGATTCGCCAACTCAATAAATTCGACTAATTTTTTATCAGGTGAGTTGCCGGAAAAAATTAAGCCATTTTTTTGTAAAATTTGATGATATTCCGGATTAACTTCATAACGATGTCGATGCCTTTCTGCGATTTGATTTTTTCCGTATAATTTTCTGATCTTAGAATCTGGTTTTAAAATTGCCGGATACGAGCCCAAACGCATCGTGCCGCCCATTGACTTAATTTTTAATTGCTCTGGTAAATATTCGATAACTGGATACTTAGTTTTTGGGTTAAACTCGGTGGAGTTTGCATCATGCAATTTACACATATTTCGAGCAAATTCGATTACAGCAACCTGCAAACCCAAACATAAACCCAAAAAAGGAATTTTATTTTCACGGGCAAATTGAATCGCTTTGACCTTACCTTCGATGCCACGAATCCCAAAACCTCCAGGCACTAAAATGCCATCAACTTTAGATAATATTTTATTAATTTTAAGGGTATTTTCGCTATCTACCCCGATAATATTTATTTTCGTTTGGTAAGCTATGCCGGCATGACGCAAAGCTTCCACCACGGAAATATAGGCGTCAGGATGATCTAAATATTTTCCAACCATAGCAATATTAATCGTTTTTTTAACATCGTGACATTTTTTGACAATTTGCCGCCAATCATTAAGGTTAGGTTTTTTAAATCTTAATTTAAATTTTTTAGCCACTTGCCGAGCTAATCCGGCTTTGGCTAAATTTAAAGGAATTTCATAAAGTGAATTGGCATTTATTGCTTCAATGACATTTTTTTCATCAACATCACAAAAAAGAGCAATTTTTTTACGGATTGAATCACTTAATTTTTCCTTACATCTAACGACTAAAAGACCGGCTTGAATGCCATCGCTGCGTAAAAGTTGAACGCTTTGCTGAATCGGCTTGGTTTTGGCTTCTTCAGACGGATAAATATAAACAATTTTTACCACATGAATATATAAAACATTTTCTTCGCCGACGTCATGACGAAACTGGCGGGCAGCTTCGATAAAAGGCAAACCTTCGATGTCACCAATCGTGCCACCAATTTCACAAATTAAAAAATCCGCCTGAGATTTTTGGGCGGCTAATTTGATGCGACGTTTAATTTCCTCGGTAACATGAGGAATAATTTGGATGGTGCTGCCCAAAAAATCACCATGCCGTTCTTTTTCGGTAACAGCGGAATAAATAATTCCCGTAGTAAAATTTGAAAGTTGCGATAAATTTTCGCCAACAAACCTTTCATAATGACCTAAATCCAAATCGGTTTCGGTACCATCTTCGGTCACAAAAACCTCACCATGTTGAAAAGGATTCATGGTGCCAGCATCCTTATTTAAGTACGGATCAACTTTTAGCATTCCAACTTTGAAACCTGATTTTTTTAACAATAACCCTAACGATGCTGCCGTAATCCCCTTACCAATACCGGAAACAATGCCGCCGGTAATAAAAATATACTTAGTTTTGGACAATTGTGGCTCCTCCTGCCCCTCTTTTTAAAAATTTGTTTATTGCAATTTCTGCATTTTGGACATTTTCTATCCAGATAATATTTTTATCTCGACGAAACCATGTCATTTGCCTACGGGCGAAGTTTCTGGTTCGAGTTTTAGCAGTTTGTAAGGCTTCTTCAAGACTTATATTCCTGCGAACATATTCACCTATTTCCCGATATACTAAACCTGATATGGCCGGTAAATTAAAGTCATATCCGGCTTTATATAATTTTTGAACTTCCTCAACCAATCCCTTTTTAACCATTTCGTCTAACCGCTGATTTATCTTTTCATATAATTTTTCCCGCGAGACTTTGACGCCAATTTTTAAAATCCGATAACATGGTTTATCGGCAGTCTTAAGTTTTGAAAACTTCTTGCCAGAGGTTATGCATACTTCCAAGGCGCGAATTAGACGCCGTTTATTTTTTAAATCAATCTTGCCAAAAGTATCCGGGTCTTTAATTTTGAGTAATTTTTGTAAAGCTGCGAGCGATTTTTTGGCTAATTTGAGGCGTAATTTTGAATCCAAGCTAATGGGTGGAAGCTTAAAATTATAACAAACCGCATCAATATATAAACCGGTGCCGCCAACCATAAAGGGTAATTTACCTTTTTTATGGATTTGATTTATGGTTTTTTGGGCTAATTTTTGAAAATCAGCTACGGAAAATTCTTGATCTGGTTTGATAATATCTAACAGATAGTGCGGGACAACTTGTTGTTCTTTTTTTGAAGGCTTGGCGGTTCCGATGTCCATTTTTTCATAAATGGTCCTCGAATCTGCAGAAATTATTTCACCATTAAATTTTTTGGCAAGGTGAATTGCCCAAGAAGTTTTACCCGAGGCGGTTGGTCCTAAAATTACAATTAACGGTTTTTCGATAGTCATTTATCTTTATAAACCTTTTTGTAAAACATCCGCTAAAATTATAAAACCACCGGTTTTTGATAACCAGGCAAGCGTGATAAAAGCTGAAAAAAGCAAAATCACAATTAATCCGGCCATTATTTTATCGCGCCTTGAAGATAACATTATTACTCCTTAAATTATTTTTTAGGTTTATTTTTGGCTTTATTTTTTTCCGCCATTTCCGCTTTCATTTTCCAAACTTCAAATAAGCCAGCGCCCTCAACTGGCATTTTTTTACGATGTTTTACCTCTCTTTTTTCGGCTTTGGTCTTGCCTTTCCAGTCTTCATAATTTAGCGCATCAAGATCATTAATTGATTGATTTCGAACTGGTTTGAACATTTAAATTTCTCCTACTTCAAAATCCAAAAACCTAAAATAGATATATTATCTTTCGACTAAAAAGGCGATTTTGACATTAGCTTTAAATTCGGTGATTTTATTATCCTGAATAGTCGCGTTTTGTCCAACGACATCAACACCGGTAATATTTCTAATGGTTTTTGCGGCTTGATCAACCGCGTGCTTGGCGGCATCTTCCCAGCTGGTTTCGGAAGTGCCAATTAGTTCGACAATTTTTACAACGGCCATAATTCTCCTTTATTATTTTAAAAATTTGTAAACTGAATGAGCGGCGATGGCGCCCTCTGCCATTGAAGGCAAAATCTGCCAAAATTGCTCAGAACCGGTAGTAATATCACCGGCCGCCCAAACGCCTTTAAGGTTGGTCGCACCACCCGGGTCAATCACAATAAAACCTTGTTCGTCTAATTTAATGCCTAAATTTTTCGCTAAAGTGGCATTTGGGGTTGAGCCGATTTCAATAAAAACACCATCAACTTTGAGATCTTTTTGGGCAGTCGGGCTTTGCAAACTCAAACTTTCAACCACCTCTTTGCCGTTAATTTTGGTCGTTTTGGTAGAAAGAATAATTTCAACATTTTTTCGAGCTTTGATTTTATCTTGCCAATAAGGTTCCGCACGCAATTTATCCTCAGCTTCAATAATATAAACTTTTGGACAAATGTCAGCTAATAAATTTGCCGAGGCTAAACCGGCATCGCCACCACCAATCACAGCGACAATACGATCTTTAAAAAAGCGGCCATCACAAGTGGGGCAATAACTGACGCCCCGACCCAAAAGTTCTTCCTCGCCTGGCACACCTAATTTGCGGCGTTCCATACCAGTAGTTAAAATTACGGTTTTAGTGGGGATTTTTTCAGCTTGTTCGGTTTCGACTTCAAAACCAGTCTCGGTTTTTTTAATCTTAGTAACTTTGTCGTTTTTCATCTCCACGCCCAATTTTTTAATCTGGGCAATAATTTTCGAGGCTAACTCAGCCCCTGAGATTTTTTCAAAACCTGGATAATTTTCGATCTCATAGGCATTTTCCATTGCCCCACCAGAGGCGACACAAATTAATAAAGTTTCTGGCGGCATAAAGAGCGGCGGCTAAGCCGGCTGGTCCCCCACCAACAATAATCAAATCATACATGTTATCTCCTTCTAGTCGCAAATCCGAAATTCGAATATCTAAATCATAAATAAGTTACAATTTTTAATATCTAATTTTCAAATTTTTGGGTACTTATTACATAGAATCTTATAACCATATTTATCATACCAAATTCTGAGGACAAAAAAAGCCCCGTACCTTGGGAAAAGCACGGGGTCAACCGCAAACGAGAAATATTGAAATAATTAATTAATGTTGACGAGTGGCTCGATGCTGACCTTTTTGATATTGCGTATAATCATAAAGGGCTTCAAAGAATTGTTGAAGTTTGTCAAAATCTTGAACTATAATAACCTGATTGGTTATAATGCTTGAACATAACCCTCTTAACATTTTCATTTCTTCCCGAAACGCATCCTGTCCAGAAAAAGTCTCAACACCATCACTTGCCTGCAAGTCATCCCGGGCACCTTTAGCCAATAAATAATTTGGCTCATTCTTAAAATGCCGAGTATGAATCCTTAGGGTTTCAATATCTTCAATCTCTTGAACAACAGAATTTAGAAATTCTTGAGCTCTGCCAATTGCCCAAAGAGTTTTTTGATCACGGTTGCCCCTTTCAATATTAACTAAGGCAGTTTTCACCCTAATTGTTAACAATGCCGTAATGGAAATCATCTCTCTATTAACAAGTTGGTCAGTCGCCAATCAGATCACCCCTTTTCTTGATGTAGATTTGAATAACAATCTTTGTCCAAAATTAATCGTCCCATTCGGGAGGATAAGGAAAAGTGTCTAAATCGTAACCGACCTCCACCAAATCACGATCAATAGCTCTTTTAATACCGGTTTTGGCTTCAAAATCTAATTGGGCAGCCAGGCGCCGGTGAATGGCTGGCCAATCCTCTCTTGGCAAATACTTCTCGGTTGACCAAGCAAAGTCAGTCCAAGGATTATCTCGCATCCGCTTTAAATATCCTGCTAAATCTAAGGTTTCGAAATAGGCGCCATAAAGATGCAAGCTAGTTGAAAGTCCATTCATCTCGCCCGGTACAATTTGAATTCCCAAGGCATTCGTGAGCCTAATTGCCCATAACCTTTGGTATTCCGACAAAGCATACATATTCATAGGCCAGCCATTGAAAAGATCATGGGACCGAAATATTATGACCCAAACTAGATTATAGGTTTCTTCTTCACAATTCGGATCCTGCAAAAGCCGGAATTGGATCATTTGCAGACAGGGGGCATCTTCAGAAAAGTTATCAATTTGTGGAATCCAAGTATGCAGCATGTAGTCGCGACCAAAACGATGTTTTGACATCCAGTCTTTTTGCATTTTCTCAATCATTAACTTGTCTTGCGATTCAAAATATGTCGTGGCCGGTAAAACAACTTGTACCTCTCTTTCTAAGCGCTGATGGTAAGAATAATCCCAATAAGCTTCCTTTTCATCCTCTTCGGTTCTAATGGTAATATCTTTCACCCAGCCATCATGAACTCCAAAACAAACCTCATCTCGATAAACTAACAAACCCTCGGGGGCATCACAACAACCAAAGCTATGCAATCTCGGTTCATTAAGCGGCTTTCGGATTGTGTAACCCATGCACGCATCAAATCCGAGCGGAAAGCCTTCTTGATGTTTGGGGGTCCGTTCCCTTGATCCCAAAAACCAGCAAGCTAAACAAAGTTTGTGCCAGACTTCAGGGACATAATCTCCAACAATACCGATGAACGGGAGCGTACCTTGTTGTGGTAATTGTGTTAAGTCTTCGATAAGAGCGCGTTCTTGCTGATTCGCCATTACTGATCGACCTCCTCGGGTTTTGCGCGGAGTTATAGATGGGATTTCAACGGCAGTACGGGCTATCGCGCCAACCGGCTTCAATATTCTGAATTTCTGATTTAATATCCTCAACCACATCCATTCCACTGGCTTGTAATGCAGCTACCATTTCTCTGGTAAAAAACACGCAATCTATTTTCCCATTAACTAATGCCTGATAACTCGTTTCTGTTTCTCGAGGTGGTTTGGGAATAGGACTGACAACAAAAAATATATTTGCCCGCTCTGCTGGCCGCAGCCCAAACATTAAACCTAATTCTTGGATTTGACTAATTTCTACCGGAGTTAATAGCTCTTGAGCCGCCTCATCGATAACTAACATTTCTCTGACTTCAAGTTGGTAAGGAAAAAATTCAGGTGAATCTTTAGTTGCCATGGGTACCGACCTCCTTAAATAACCTTGCGGGTTGTTTTGGTTTCATAATTATATTGTTCGACGGCAATATTTGATTCCATCGCCAGTTGGATCGCAAGCTCAAAATCGGTTTTTTCTTCTCCTTTTTCAGCCTCATCAACTCTTTTAACCCGAGCATATTCTTGGGCAAATACAATCCTTTTTACCCCATAAGCGGCTTGCCTTTTCATGCATTGAGTGCAACATAATCTCGAAATATACAAAGTGCTACCATCAAATTCACTTCGCGAACGAGAAAGCGTGGCGTTGTCTTCAGCGTGCAAACCCCTACAAGCGTTTCCATGCTTTTTTGCACAACCAACATGAGGATTATTACAATGCGGATGATCAGGCAATGGTCCATTATAGCCGGTATCAATAATATGATGATTGGGATTGGCATAAACGCAGGCGACCCGATTATTAATACAGACTGGTCTTTTTGCAAATATAGCCACAATATCCATAAAGGTTTCGTCCCAAGACGGACGTTCGGGTTCGAAAATATCTTCTTGGTCTTTGTCCACTCGACTCACCTCCCGGAGAGTAACCAGCCAAATAAAATCGTTTCAGCTACAACAGCAATTACAACCGCGCCAACTATAATTAATATCCCCACCAACCCCATGACAAGTTTGTTCAGCCCTCGAACCATCATTCGCTCATCTCCTTGTTAAGGAACTCACTTATAAAAAATAGAGTTTAAGCCCATTTGAATTTGGGTAAACCCTCCTTAATTTTTATCTTACATTTTCAGTAATTAATTGCAAGTGGATAAATTTATTTCACCTCTGTATTTTGACCATAAAATTTGCTATAATCATAGCTAAGCCCCTGTAGCTCAATGGATAGAGCGCTTCGCTTCGGACGAAGAGGTTGCGGGTTCGACTCCTGCCAGGGGCGAGTGGGCCTGTAGCTCAGTGGTAGAGCATCTGCCTCTTAAGCAGAGTGTCGAGGGTTCGATCCCCTCCAGGCCCTTTTCCGGAAAGAAAACTCTTTTGAGGTTTTTTTCGGAAAATGGCTTGTGGTGGTAAGAACCCACAGGCGATAAATAAACAATTGAGTAAAAAGTTGATATTTTAGCAAAGACTTAATATAAATCAAAATGTTGTTGCATCGGGACGGGGTTTACCCCTTCGATCCCCTCCAGGCCCTATAATCAAAAGCGCTCTTTTTGAGAGGTTTGCGATTATTGCTTGGAAGATGCGAGAAGCCGTTAGCGGCAAGGTAAAAACCAAAAATAAGGTAGTTATTTAACAACAACCTTGTAGATTTTAACGAAGACCCAAGTAGCAATATAACCGGCAATAAAAGCGGAAACCAGTCCGAGAAGCAGTTTACCAAACGACATGGTGGTCGTATCCCAAATAATACTTAGATTGACTCCGTGAAACCATGTTTGAAAGATAGACCGGCTAATGTCGGGCAACAACCAAACTAATAAGCCGCAAAAAAGCGAGACCAAGGTTAAAAATGTTGCCACCGCCAAAGGCGTTTTCTTGGTGTCCATAAACCCTCCCACTAATTAATTTATTTTTTAGCTAATTTTATTTAAATTAGTTTACCCAAGACAACGATAGCAAAAAGAACTATCGCGTTGATTATTGTCAAAACGGTTAAATTCGGAGTGGGTACCTTTTTTATTTTTCGGTCAATTATTAAAACCGCGATTATCCCATCAAGAACAAAAAGTCCCATTTTTATCCAGAACAGAATATTACCCTTAAGTTCTTCCGCTTCCTGAAAATAAAGCACCAACCCGGTTGCCAAGAGCCAACCGGCGGCAATTGTACCTGTCAATCGCATCATCTGAAAAATTTTGAGCCGTTCCTGACTTACTCCCTCCTTGATATTAAGTAAAACAGAAAAAACAACAACACCGATAATTACTCCGGCACCAACGATGTGCAGGATAAGAAACAATGCGTGCATATTACCTCTTTGTTTAATTATATCAAAATCCGAGGTAAGGTTCAAACGAGCATATTAAACCTGAGGTTTTTTGTGGTATTATTAAGATATAATCATATATTAAAAAAGGAGAAATGTGGAGACAAAATTGACTCCGTTTGATAAATTGCTTGATTTGACCGGCAAAACAGCGATTGTTACCGGCGGAGCGATGGGAATAGGTTTAGGAATCACCGCGCGTTTGGCTGAGGCAGGAGCCTCTGTTTTAATTGCGGATTTGGACGAAAACGCCGCTAATAAAAGTGCTCAGGGCTTAAGCACACAAGGATTCAAAGTTAGGGTAGTTAAAACCGATGTTTCGAACGAAACCGAGGTTAACAAAATGGTTCAAACTGCTGTTCAGGATTTTGGTGGTCTCGATATTATCATCAACAATGCCGGCATTTACCCCCAGATGCCGCTTGCCAAAATGACTAAGGAAGATTTCGATCGAGTTGTTGCCGTTAATTTGCGCGGAGTTTTTTTATGCACGGAAGCAGCCTCAAAACAGATGATTTCCCAAGGCCGGGGCGGTAAAATTATTAACATTACTTCAATAGATGCTTTACATCCGTCGATGGTTGGTCTTGCCCATTACGACGCTTCCAAGCATGGTGTCTGGGGCTTTACTAAAAATGCGGCCCTTGAACTTTCTCAACATAAAATTTGGGTTAACGCCATCGCACCGGGCGGTATTACAACCCCCGGGGTTTCTAAAATGCCGCCAGCGCCAGGCGTTGATATGAAAAAATTTATGGCGGCTTTTCTGGCGAAAATCCCGATGCACCGCATGGGAGACCCTGACGACATCGGCAAAGTTGCTTTGTTTTTGGCTTCGGACATGTCCTCGTATCTGACTGGCGAGCAAATCGTGGTTGACGGCGGCGTGTTATTAAGTTGATTTTAGTAAAATGATAAATATATTAATCGCAAAAGGGGGAATATCCGATTGTATGAATGCCCGAATGTCCCTGATTGAAAATACTATCCAAGCCAAAAATCTCTGATTTTTGAAAAAGAGCGACACCAAATCGGAATAAAATTAATTCTTTGAATTAATTTATTGATAACGGAGATTACAGCGATGTGCCCGCGTGGCGAAATGGCAGACGCGCTAGGTTTAGGACCTAGTGAGCGAAAGCTCATGGGGGTTCAAGTCCCTCCGCGGGCAGAGACCAAAAATCCTCCAAATTAGGAGGATTTTTTAATATTACCCTATAAAATTTTCTATCGTAACGATTAGAGGGCGGGATTGTGGGGATCGACCCCACAAAAAAAGGCGAAAACCTACTGACAATTCAAATAGGCTTTCGCCAAAAATAACAAATGAAAATAAATCAAATAAACTCAAAGTTACGAACGAATAAAGTTCCGGCTAATTTCTTGCCACAAGCTAATATCCAAAGAAGTATCTTTGGGCAATCTAACCGGAATATCGGCTCGTGTAATCGGTTTGACATCAAGGTTGGTTTTTTGAGCTAATTCAAAAACTGATTTTCTTTCTTGAGCAATATGGATAATTGAGGGTCGACCAGATTCATACAAGTAATCTCTTACAAACTCATAATCATCAACTGCCAAAGCAATTTCTGGGCCAATTTGATCAACATAGCCTGCCGAAGTCCACATATCTGTTGGTGCTTGAGGATGTTCAAAGGGAACCGGCTTGAATGAAGTTCTAATAATCAAATAATTACGTGAGTTGTTGTGATTCGAAAATATCTTTTCGCCCATTAACTTAGTTTCAGCATAATAATTAATAGGATTAGGGCAATCTTTTTCAGAATACAACCCGCGCTTGCCATCATAATCGGACGGATAATCTCGCTCCCCATCAAAAACATAATCGGTAGAAATGTAAACGAAATAACATTCAGCTCCTCGCGCCGCTCTGATTTCGGCAGCTATCCTCGAAAGAATATTCGTACCTCTAACATTAATCTTATGGCAAAGTTCTCGATCTTTTTCAGCACCGGCAACATCTGTAAAAGCAGCTAAATGCAAAACGACATCGGGCCGGAATAGACAAAATACATTTCTCACTTGATCAATATCACAAATATCCATGATTTGAAATTCAGCTGCAGGAAATTCGCCTATGCAATTACTATCAATTTCGACAACATCGGTCAACATTAGTTTGTGACTATCAAGCCGATAAACCAACTTTGAAGCCAAAAGACCGGCTGCGCCAGTAACGAGGATCTTGGACGGTTTTGGGATTCTCATCGGTTCTCGACCTCCAGGAAGGGATATTGGTCATAGGGGATGGGATGTTCGTCGGGCTTTGTTGGATTATATATATGACTGACGTAGTAATTCAAGACGCAAGGTTTGTTGTATAGGGGTGTAAAACCATGATACCAACCGGGTGGGATAACAACAATTCCCGGTTTTAGGTCACCAATATAATATTCAAGATACCAATTAAGCTCTAATAATTCGGATTTGGTACGGCGACCACTACCATCCAATCTGAAAACTACTATTTTAGCGTTTCCATGGCTCACGCGCATACAATCTGTTTGCAACTTGTGAAGGTGCCAGGCCCTCTTAACCCCAAAAGCAGTTTTGCTTTCGTTGGATTGTCCTGAGTTTTTATCAAAATAGATGTTGTTCCGGTCAAGTGGCGCATATACATTATAAATTCCGTAGCCACGATCATCCATCTTAATATCTTCGGGTTGATAATAAAATACCTGCGGTTTTATAATGGTTCGATCCAGAGTAGGATCCAACAACTCAACCATCTCCTTGAGATATGATTCTGGGACTGAAAATATTATATCAGAAAGTTTGATAAAATCAAAGATAAGGCATAAAAATGCCTCTTCTTCTTTATATCTTAAGGTCTAAGATTATTTTTTATCTTTTTTTTGACAGCCACACTGACAGCCCTTGTCACAGGTACAGCATTTACAGCAAATGCCCGGTTCGCAAGAACATTCACAGTCTTTGTCAATTGGCATAGTACATTTTTTACATTTTGCCATTAAGCTTCCTTTCATTATATTAATATTAATTTTTAAAATTTTTGGAAGAGGGGGCGGTTTTTGTGGGTGTAGGAGCAGGGGTAGCTGGGGCGGGCGTGGCAGAAGCTGGCGTGGCAGTTGGACTGATACCTTTTAAGAAAAAAGAAATTATAATCATCACCACACATATTCCAAAAATAATTGCCAACTCAATAATTTTTCGGTTATTAATTTCGTTAAAAATGTTGCGAATTAAGGGATCAATAATTTTGGCGATTAATTTGCTTTCTTTAGTATCAGAAACTGAAGTAAGACTAGGGATAAACCGATAAATTAAATTTGCAGTTGAACTTAAAATTAGCAATAACCCAGAAGGAATCATAATTGGTATTGACAACCAGCGGAAAAAAGATCGCCAAGAAACTCGAGCCATCAACCCAATCACAAATAGAAATAAAATTAACAAAAAACTTAAACTATAGAAAACGATTCGAAAAACTAAATACCATGAACCACCTTTTGCCCAAAATAATGCCGTACCACTCGTGGCAGTGGGCTGAAAGGAATAAGTAAATGAATCATTTAATTTGGAATTTTCGGTTTGAAATTGGCTTATAAATTCAGTTTTTAAATCAGCAAAAGACTTGCCAGAAATTCGGCATTCAAGTCCATTTTCGCTAAAGATATTATAATTTGTAACTTGGGCTTGAGTACATACCGGTAAACTCGGATATTTAGCTTCTAAGCCCTGGAAGAAAAAATCTTCAAAACTTTTAGTCAATTCACTTGAGGCAAGATTAATTTCAAATTTGTCAGTTTTGCCATAAAGCCAAGCATAAGAACTATCAATATTTTTTTCTATTTCAGATTGGAGCAGTTCGGGCTTGATGTCTTTTTTAACAAAATCAATCAGGCGGTCGAATTGCGCCGCTTCTTTTGGATCTTTAGTTTCAACTTTGAGCAACTCTAAAAAGCTGGGGATGGTTTTGGTTAAATTAGTATAAAAATTAGCTTTTCTAAGTTCCTTTTTAACAAAATTGGCATTTAAAAAAGTGGCTTTAAAATTTACCATATAAATTACGACTGAAAAAATTAAAACCACTAAAAATGCTAAAAAAAACCCTAAACACGAGTGGCGCATTGTCCTCCTTTAATTTTTAAAATAGATTCGAGACAATTTTATTATAACTAATATGAAGGGCAAAAAAAAGAGCCCGAAAAGGTAAAAAATGAATTACCCTAACGGGCTGGAGATAGGTTTGGAATCTCATTAAAATTAAAATCTTCGGGAAGATCTTCAGCAAGAACAGGCTCACCATTTGCATCGAGAATGATTTGGCTGGCAAGATGATATTTTTCTTCGATTTTCCGGCGAATTGAAACGAGTTGTCCGGGAGTGAGTTTTTCGATAATTTCGAGGGGATATAGATGTTGAACTGGAACTAAACCAAAGTGATTCATAATCACTTTCCATGATTCATGGTCTAAACCTTCACGAATAACATCCCATGGTCTTGAACCACCAACGTCATGGGATCCACTCCATTGTTTCCCCTGATGTCCAAAATCAACGGCAAATCTTTCCATTTTGGAGGTAAATTTATCTGGTTGTTCATATTCGATTGAAAAACAACCAATAGTAACCCGGCGCTCAACCGATGCTACCAAGTTGCTGACTCCTTTCCGAAAATACCGTTTGGTTGGGATTCGCGACTTATTAAATTTTACCTCGAAACTTAAAAAAAGTAAATAAAAAAAGCCCGTTAGGAGTCAAAAGCACAGGGTTTTCCCCTAACGGGTTTTTAAAATCGCGAAAATTATGATGGCTGATAATTTGTGGTCCAAGAAATATTACCGTACCAACCACCATTTTCCGTGGCTTTCATTTGTTCATAGCTCGATTCATGCAAGCGATAAATATAAATTCCTGAAGGGGCGAGCATTGCCAAATCTCGAGGGTTGGTCTTTGGACACCAACACACATCAGTAATTCTTTCATTAACCTTTATGATTTGGTTTTCAAGCCAGGTGTCACAATTCACCAGATATAATTTGCGAGGATTGGCAATAATTCGATTCCCAAAATACATTACTACTTTTGCATCAGGCGAAAGATAAATTCGGTCAATATCACCATTATTAATCACTAAGTGTGGCTGAGCTGGTGCGGATTGAGCATTAACTACAAAAGCGCCAATATTATTAACCTTAAAGAGAAGCTGTTCGCCACTTGGAAGCCATTGCAGACATAATGGTTCAAATTCAATGAAACTGTCTCCCTGACAAATCAGGCGAGGATCAGCACCGTTAGCCCCAATGATCATAATCTGGTAATGGTTTTCCGAGGTCCAACGTACAAAAGCGATTTGGGTAGCATCCGGAGAAAAGACTGGAAATTGATCAGTGCAGTTTTCATCAGATTGATAAAATCGTTCAGTTTCAGAACTGAGTCGATATCGATAAAGACCATCATTTTCTACTCCATAAATTAGCAAATCTTCCTTAGGTGACCAAGATCCCGGAGTCGCATTATAAAAAACGACTTGATCTTGACCATGATCGTCTACCACCGCCAAATAGTGAAAATCGTCGCCGACTCGACACATATAGGACAAAAGCTTGGATGATGGCGACCAGGACATAAAGGCTTCTGGAGCAACATTGCTCATCACTAATCCTAACCAAGGTTCACCACTAGCTTTGTAAAGCATCATGGAGGTTGAGGCAAAATTTGAGGAAGATACATTATAAGCTATAAATCCAACAGGCAAAGGCTTGAGCTTTGGTCCCAAATAGTGAGGATCATTATTTGAATCATTAGTGACACTACCACAGCCTATTAACATAAAGCCCAGAAACAAGAAAATCACCAACCAAAGCACAAATCTGAAAATCTTTGCAGTTTGCAGTTTCATCTCGAGCACCTCCTTGAGGTCTTTTTTCAATTTATTAAAGAACGGGAATTCATTATCTAATATTGGGTTAAATATAGTCTTTAATAATCAATTTGTCAAGTTGTTTTGGAAAATAAAAGATCAATAATGGGTTGTTCATAATATTGGTTTGAGATTTTTAAATAATAGTTTATACTGGGTTTAGGAGGAATTATGGAAGAAGCTAAAAAAATCATTTTAATTGTTGAAGACGAGCCTTCTTTGTTAAACGTACTCGAGGAAAAATTTACTAAAGAAGGTTTTGAGGTGATGAGGGCCGCTGATGGCCAAGAAGGCTTGGACAAATTTGGACAAAAAACACCAGACTTGGTTTTACTAGACATTATTATGCCGATTATGAATGGAATTGAGATGTTAACTAAGATGCGCGAAATGCCAAAAGGTAATCAAATTCCCGTGATCTTATTAACCAACCTGACGAGTCCGCCAGAGCCATCTTTTCGAAAAATAATTGGCGAATCGTCAGAATATTTGGTCAAAAGTGACTGGAAACTTGACGACGTTGTTGAAAAAGTTAAAAATAAATTGGCCAAAGATAATTTGCCAACTCAAAAATAATTTCAAAATTCAATTTTTAGGTCAAATTTCTTGTACCCTCTTTTTCTTTCATCCCAGAAAGCGGCAAACTGACATAAAAAGTGGCGCCTTTATTTTGTTTTGATTTAAACCAAGTCTTGCCACCGACCTGATCTAAAATCGCTTTCATCAAATATAAACCTAAGCCGGCACCTTGGGTGCTTCGCTCTTTGATATTATCAGCTCTAAATAATTTATTATAAACATTGGCCTGCTGTTTTTTGGGAATCCCATAACCATTATCAGCCACTCTAATTAAAACATTGGTTTTATCTTCTTTAATAGTAATACTGACTTTCCCTTTATTTGGAGTATATTTAATCGCGTTAGTAATTAAATTTTGCAGAATGACGCGGACAATTTTTTCATCGGCATTAATTTTTGGCAAGCCTTTTTCATATATTTGCTTAATATTTAATTTCTTTTCAGCAATTTTTGGACCTAATTCATCAAGAACTGATTTAGCAATTAAAGGAAAATCTACAGGCACGGGTTTGATGATCAAAGTGCCCATTTCAATTCGTGAAACATTTAACAAACCATTCACCAAAGCGATCATTCTTTCATTGCTGTTATAAATTTCCTGAAGATAATTTTGTTGGTTATCGGTTATTTTGCCCGCATCGCCGGCCATTAATAATTCAGCATACCACTTAACCGAAGAAAGTGGGGTGCGAAGCTGGTGGGACGCTAAAGAGACAAATTCAGTTTTTGCCCGATCGATTTCTCTTTCTTTGGTGACATCTCGCAAAACTACCACACAGCCGGTTACCAAACCTAATTTATTTTTAAGAGGAGCGGCTGATCCCGAAACTGGAATCCGATTTTTGTCTTGACGAATTAAAACTGTCTGATTAGGAGCGTCAATAATTTCACCACTGGTTAATGAATTTTTAATGAATTGGTCGCAAATTGCTTCATCAATTTCATTAATTAATTTAATAATTTCTTGATATTGCTTGCCAATCGCTTGATCGGCGGTGTATCCGGTCACTTTTTCGGCAACCCGGTTAAACATCGTAATTTTTAAATCCCGATCAAGCGTAAAAACCCCGTCACCAATGCTGTGCAAAATCGCATCGGTTTTTTCTTTTTCTTTGGTAATATAGCTTACCGTATCTTTAAGCTCAACAGTTCTTTCCTTAACTTTTCTTTGCAAATTATTGGTATTTTCTCGCCGTTCGTTGTCTAATTCCTTTAAATCATCAATCATTAAATTTAGAGTGACAATAAATTCGGTAAATTCATCTTTGATATTAGGTACTTCAATTCGACTGCTAAAATCTCCTCGGATGGCTTTTTCCATTATAGGAATTATTTTTGCCAATCGATTCTGGGCATACTTTTTTTGATTCTCTTTCTCCAGATGTAATTTATCAATCATTGAATTTATTGCTAAAATAAACTCGGAATCTGGATTAGAATTATCAAGTTCGGACAATTTTTCCGAAAAATCACCTTGAGAAATTTTCTTAAGAATTGGTAAAATCGCTTGGATTTGGTTTTGGTGATTTTGGCCAAGATTGTTAGCGGTTTCTTTTTTATTTTTTGAGAACAAAAACATATCAGCCTGTGTTTAACCGGTTAAATTAAATTTGATGGTTTTTATTTTTAATAATTAGCGCGTGACTGAAATCGTAACATTATTTTCCGCATCAGGTGCAGAAATTGTTACCCTCCCATTTGCAGTTTTAACAATTTCGTAGCCGGCGCCATTAGTCGAGACCCCTTGGGGATCGGTAGGAATTGAGGTTAAATAAACTTCATTGGTGGTCAAAACTGACAAATCAATCAAGCCAGTGCAGGTTCCGCCTGATTTGCAAATTTCTGTGTTGACTGCGGTAATTGAAGCTGGTAAATTGCCATTGTTATCCAGAGAATACTGATAAACGGCGTTGAGAACGGTGTTGACGTTCGTCCATCTTTGGGCATTTCTGGAGTCTGCTAATTGTTTGCCAGGATTAATAGCAACAATGACAATTGCCGCTAAAATGGCAATAATAGCAATCACCAATAAAATCTCCAAAAGAGTGAAGCCTTTTTTTGAAAACTGATACATTGATACCTCCTTGTTATATTTTAATTTTATTATAACATATTTGTTTAAAAATTTGCTACCTCCAGCCATGAGGTAAGATGAATTTGTGGAGAAATGGTATCAAGAGTAACTCGGACTTTTTTTATAACTGACTTAACCGTACCAGTCGCGGTCACGGTTCGATTTTGACCAGATTGTATGGTGACAGTATAATTACACGTTCCCGGGCCTAAAATTAAACTACCAGAGCCTTCATACGAAGTGGCGTCTCTAATTTTTTGTAAACCTTCCTCAGCACAGGCGTTGGCTAATGATTTGGCCTGACCAGATTGCTCTTTGGAAAAACTAGTCCTTGAGCTTCCTAAGCCGAGCAAAATTAAGGAAATTGCCACCGATAAACTCACGGCGCCGGCAATTAAAACACTAATTAGGGTGATATAGCCTGAAAATTTTACTTTACAATTAGATTTCATTTAATCCCCATTTTATCTTAAACTGGCGCTGGTATAAAAAGTTTTATGATAATCATATTCATTTCTCGAATTATTATTAACATAACTAATAGTCATTTGAATTCTAATAATGTCTTTAGTGCCGGTTCTGGTAAGATTTTGAAAGGTTAAATTTGAAATTGTAATTCGTGATGATATTAAGGAAACTGGCGCTAAGTTTCCCTCTTTAATCCTCAAAATTCCCGAAGATTGATCAAAAATTGTGGGACTTTTGCTAACATCTGGCACATTTAAAGATAAGGTGGGAGACGAAATCCCTTGGTTGGGAGAATTAATTCCGGCTGAGTTGCGAATAGTTTGGGAAATAATTTGCATTGCTTGCGAACCTTGCTCTTCGACCTCAGCCATGGTTTGATTTTTGATTCGAGATTCTAAGGTTAAAGAAATAAAGATTGAAATAGCCAAAAGTAATAGAGAAGCTAAACTCGTATAAAGTAATAATTCAATCATGGTAAAACCAGCCTTAAAGCTTGTTTTTGGGGCAGATTTTAGAGATTGATTATTTTTCATTAATTTAGACTCCTAAAACTTACTCGTTAAAAAATACTCCAAGCAAAATCATACCAAAAATCTAAAACTGCGGAACCATTGGTGCCGTGTTGGCTAAATGCATCGCCTGCAGGTGCGGCATAAAAAGCATTATTAGCGCCATCCCAAACCAATGAATATAAATCTAAATTAGAATCTGCTAACAAAACCATAATATCATCGGTATCAGTTTCTGAAATCATTCGCACACTTGAGACATCACCCAAAGAATATGGCGCCGTATTGATCGCGGTTGAGGTTAAATCCCAAGTATTTGTGGCGGGATTATAAGTTTTAAATTTAGGGGCATAATTTCCAGATAACTCAGAAAAAACTATTAATGCTAAGCTGGCGCTAACCGGTTCAAAACCAGGTTGATAATTTCGGGAAATTCTAAGATCTGCTGAGGTGGTGATTCGACCATTAGTGGTAGCGGTTAATAAAGGGGTATAATTAGCCCGGTAACAATTAATTTGAACATTTCGTGTCGTAGAATCTTTGTCGCAGGCGAGAAAATAATCTGCTCCGGGTTGACCAATAATTGAAACTGGTCCGACGGCACCAGGTTGTGTTGGGCTAACTGCCGCAGTTGCCCAGCCTCCCCCACCACTTCCATTGGCGGTAAAAACATTAACACTTAATCGTTTATTAGAGGAGTTGCTGGTATAAACTAAACCACCTTTAGTGTTATTATTTGGGCTCCAATCAAAATCAACAACCCGGTTGGAATTCAAATTTGATCGACTAGGATGGGTAGTAAAAAGGGTCCAACTATCTTGAACATAGCTTGAACCATTAAAATATTGAGTGGTAATAATTTTCGCTTGGTCATAAATTGCCAACATCACTTCGTTTGAACTTGGTCGATTCTTCAAAACAATATAATTAGGCCTCGCCGTCGCCGCACCAATTAATTGACAGGAAATACTTGAAGCTGACCAGGAAATCCCATTCCAAATCTTGAACTTGGGAATATTAGTATTATCAGTATATACCACCATAAAATCACCGTTTGACAAATATGCACCATCAAAATTCTGGACGTCCAAAAAGGTGTTTGCAGACCAGCTTGATAAAAGATTTACATTTCCCCAACCAGTCCCATTAAAAACCTGAGCGTAAATAAATTGAGTGGTACTATTAAAGTGACGAGAAACTAAAATTTTCTCATTTCTGGTCGCCGAGGCAAAAATTCGAGCGGCTCGCAAAGCCTTATTAGCAGTTGCCAAATCAATATCAGCAGCCGCGGTCGCAGCCCCCCAAATACCAGAATTAGCATCAAAAGTTTTATACATAATTGTATCTGCAGTTGTACCACCATCTCCATAAACCAAAAAACCGCCTTTTTTGTTTTGTATCGTTTTTTGCCAATTAGTCAGATAGGTTACCAAAGAAATGGTACCTGGACGCTGCAAATTTTGCGGCCAGGTGACAGTTGAGGTGATCTGCTTTCGATTGACATCAACGGTTGAGATGGCGATTTGACGAGTAAAAATATCTGTCACATCTTGAGTTCCAGAAAAAGTCCAAACATTTGCCGAGATTGCCAAACCATGATTTCCATCAGTTAAATTTGTAAAATTGGCATTTCTAATGTTTCTTGTCGCTTCCAAGCCTTCTTCGGCTAAATCTGCGGCACGTGCTTTTTGGCCCGCGATCATGGTAGTTTGTTTACCGTAAATAATCGTCCCGACAAGAGTGGCGGTGATTAGTGAAAATAAGGCGGCTGACAATAAAGCTTCAATTAGCGAAAAACCAGTTGAAGATTGTTTGTTATAAATTAGGAAAAATAATTTAGTCATTTTTAATAACTTACCATGCCTTTTTCGTTTAATATAATCGTTCTCGTATTATTAGAGGTGGACAAAATAATATTACCAATATTGATTGGAAAGCCGGTTAATTTATCAAAAACTACTTCGGTGGCATTTCCTGAACAGCTGATGGTCGAGGGCAATTCAAAAACTTCATCAAAACTGCTCTCGCGTCCAAGGTAATTGTTACCTTTAAAAAGCACCAAACTTCCAATTTGCGCTTTAAATCCCCAGCTTGAATCACCTTCGCCAGATCTAGATAAAGCTTGGGCACGACGCAAGGTTTGGGCGGTGATTTCAGCGGCAATATCCAAATCATTTTTTACCTGAAAAGATTGAAAAATGGGAGCTGTTAAACCAACCATAACGGCAAAAACCGAAATGGCTAATAAAACTTCCAAAAGAGTAAAACCCAAGCGATTTTTAGTTTTTCGATGATCTCTTTTCATAAATCTATCAGCTTCTATTATTAGTTCATTATTTATTTGTTCATGCCGCCGATTAAACTATAAATTGGCATAATTACCGATAAAGCAATTAATAAAACTACCACCCAAACGATAATGAGCAGCACTGGCTCTAAAATAATGGCTAAATTTTTGGTGGTAAGATTAATTTTTTCTTCATAAATTTTACCAATTTTTAACAAAACATCTGATAAATTTCCGGACTGTTCTCCGGCGACAATCATTTGCTGTAAAGGGTTTGATATTAAATTATTAATCTTGGGAAGATTGGCAAAAGTTTTTTTAAAAGAATTGCCTTCAGCAATACTAACTTCAAAATACCCATAAAGTTTTTTAAAAGCCCGAAAAGTCGCCACCCCCTTCAAAGAACTCAAAGCATCACTTATCGGTAAACCTGCCTCTAATAAATTTCCCAAGATATAACCAAACCGAGAAATTTCAATTTCTAAAATTAATCTTTTGGTGCCAGGCAATCTAAATAATAACCCTTGACCTAAATGTTTGGTTTTGGAATTAAAAAATAAAAAATAGACTAAAAAAATTGTAAATAGTAAAAAAAATGGGACAACATAAATACCATATTGACCTAAAAATTCGCCTAGCGCAATTAAAGCCCTAGTGGTGATTGGCAAATCAATTCTTAATTGTTTAAAAACCGAGGCTAATTTTGGTAAAATAAACCAAGCGATCCCGGTTCCAACTACTAACGCCATAAGTAATATCAAGATTGGGTACATGGTCGCGGAATAAATTTGTGATTTGAAAATTCGATCTTTGCGACGTTCCTCGACAATCATTTTTAAATTTTCAGCTAAACGACCAGATTGTTCACCAACCCGCACCAAAGAAATAATATAGTCTGGAAATATTTTTAATTTAGCTAAGGCCCGCCAAAGTGCGGAACCGGAATTTATTTCTTCTTCAAGGTCAGTCATAATTTTCAACATTTTAGCAGTTTTGGTTTCAGATTTGACCGCTTCAATCGCTTGAATCATGGTCATGCCAGAAGTCAAAAGCATGGCTAAATTTTCAATAAAATAATCTTTTTCTTGACGAAAACCGATATTAAAAGGCGAACGAGAACGTTTTTGTGGAGGTTTTTTGGTAGCAGTTTGATTCATATAATTTTATCCTTCGGGCGAAGCAACCCTGAGCAATTCTTCTAAAGTGGTGAGTCCAAATTTGACTTTTTGAATACCATCTTCAAACATAGATTTGTGCCCCTGAGTTCGAGCTAAGGCTTGAATTTGATTTGAAGAAGGATTTTTCAAAATCAAGCTATTTAATTCGCCAGAGTTTGGGATTAATTCAAAAATTGCCGTTCGTCCCTTAAAGCCGGTTTGGTTACAACTTGCACAACCCTTGCCCTCATAAAGGGTTTGATTCTCTTGAAAATATTTTTCAGCATTTGGAAGAATTTTTTTAAGGCTGGCTAATTTGACATTTTTTGAGTGACGACAACTTGGACAAATCTGGCGTACCAATCTTTGGGCAACCACTAATTCCAAAGTCGAGGCCAAGAGAAATGGCTCAATACCCATATCTAAAAGTCTCGGAATTGCGGTCGAAGCATCATTGGCGTGAAAACTTGAAAGTAATAAGTGTCCTGTTAAAGCGGCATTAACGGCAATTTCGGCAGTTTCACGATCTCTAATTTCGCCAACCAAAATAATATCTGGATCTTGCCTGATAATTGAACGCAAACCTTTCGCAAAAGTTAAATTAGTCCGAGGATTGATTTGAATTTGACTGGTACCGACAATTCGATATTCAACTGGTTCTTCGATAGTGGTAATATTCACTTCAGTGGCATTTAATATTTTGAGCAAAGCATATAAACTGGTAGTCTTACCAGAACCGGTCGGACCAGTGGCTAAAATCATCCCAAAAGGTTTTTTGGCAATTTTTTTTACTAATTCCTGATCAGTCGGAGAAAGTCCTATATCTTCTAAGGTAAAACTCCTCACATATTGGGAAAGTAAACGAATCGCTACGGTTTCTCCATCCAGGGTTGGCACGACCGAAATTCTCATATCAATTATTTCTGATTTATGAATAAGACGCATGGTGCCGTCTTGCGCCGCGTAATGTTCGTCGATTTGCATATTAGAGGAAACTTTGATGCGGTTTAAAATATTTTCATAAATTAATTTAGGTAATCTGCCCGCTTCTCTTAAAACACCGTCAATGCGAAATCTAATAACTGCTTCTTTGCTTTGCGGTTCAAAATGGATATCTGAGGCTCTAAAAATCAAAGCATCTTCAATAATCGCTTGAATGATTTCTGGAGCGATTCTTTTTTCTGAAGCGATAATTTCGCTAAAACGAGTTTTAAGAGGCGCCTTATAGTGGATAAAGGCAGTTTCAATTTCTTCACCAAAAGCATAAGCTAATATAATTTTTTTATCTTTGAAAATTGTCTTTGTTTTCTCATCTAAAATCTGACTTGGATAATCTGTGGCTAAAATAACTTGATCTTCAGTTTCTTTAAACAACAAAAGGTGTAATTTTTTGGCAATTTCTTTGGGTATTCGCAAAACTTGTTCGCGAGTCGGTTGATAATAATTTAAATCCGCAAAAGCGACCTTATATTGCTCAGCGATCGCTTGACCCAGGATAGCTTTACTAATAATACCGGTATTTAATAAATATTCAATCACTGAAACACGATTGAGTTTATGATTTTTTTCAGCTTGCTTGAGATCTTCTTTGGTAATATATTTTTCGCTTAAAAGGATTTCTTTGATCTTTTCTTCAAGAATTCCTAATTTCATTTCCCTCCTTTGAAATTAGAACTGGCGGTATTTTTATTTTTTGAAAAAATCCTGAACGTGTTTAACAATTTCCACAATCGGCACATCAGATTTAATATAATATTCATTTGCGCCTAAATCTTTGGCTTTTTGAATATCTTCTTCTTGACTTAAATTCGAAAGAGCAATAATTGGGGTCTGGTTATGCATCACTTTTAATTTTTCCATCACCTCATATCCATCCATATCAGGCATAATTAAATCTAAAACAATTAAATCAAAATTTTCTTTTTCTAATATTTGCATGGCTTTAATGCCATTATCTACAGACACAATTTTAAAACCCGCATCTGATAATTTTAATTCAAGAGCTCTGGCTAAGGATTTTTCATCATCAGCCACAAGGATTTTTTTATAAATTGCTTTTGGGACAGCCATAAAAGCCTTTCCAAAATGATAAATTCATTTTCAATATTAAAAACTAATCGCCGATTAATAATGGCTAATTATATTTGAATGTTATTTCAAGATTATTATAAAATCTTAATCCAACCGTCAACTGCATTGACTAAAATTTTATCACCACTTCGAATTGCCAGGGTGGCATTTCTGGTGCCAACCAAACAAGGGATATCTTTTTCTTTGGAAATAATCGCCGCATGTGAAGTCAAGCCGCTTTCATCAGTAATAATGGCGCCGGCTTTTTTAAGCGTGGAGGCAATACCAGGATTAATCGAGTGGGCGACAAAAATCTCACCTTTTTTAAAACCTGTTAAATCAGCTTTGGTGCCAATAATTTTTGCAATCCCAGTATATTTGCCTGGATTTGCGACTATTCCCTTAATTGTCATCGCATCCCCTTTGTAATTTGATTATACCACAAATTATACTAAAAATAAAAAAGAGGCGATAGGCAATTCCGGCGGAAAATAATTTCCAACTAGAATTAGCCGTGCCTCTGGCTAAAAGATCGGGGTGGTGGTTGGTTATAGGTGATGAAAACACAAATTGCTTCCACAATTGAAAATGGCCAATCCTCACCAGAACAAATGATTGATCCTTGATGGTTGTGCTTATCTTCAATTAAGCAATGCAAACTTGCGCTTGGTCCCATCTTAAAAGTCATTAAATATTCTGCCTCAGCTGGGTTTTGGCAAATCTTGGCGCCTTTGCTGCGCAAATATTGTTCGAAGGAAAGCCTTGCTTGATTGACGCCACATGAGTATGTTGTGCTATTAATATGGAAGGTCCTGTTTGTAACCTTAATGGAGATTGTAATTTCATCAATAAAAATACGGATAAAGATAAAGAAAGCTAAAAGAGCTAAAATTGTTAAAGGGATTATTGGCGATAATTTAAAACCGTTAAGATAGGCTGAGGTAATTTTTCCCGCAACAACAACAATAAATAATAAGCTCGCCGATGTTAATATCCATCTTATGATTTGGCACTTATTCAAGAGGTTAACCCTCCTTCATGAGTTCTGGAAAAACCAAACCAATATTTCGATTATATTCTACTTTTAACTAAAAATCAAAACCCAAATTAACAGCCAGAATTTAACAGCCAGAATCTACTCTTAAAAGAGGGCTATTTATTTTTTCTTCATAATTTAAGATCGTGGTAATATTTTTATTTTCAATTGTCGTCAATAACGAATTTGAATAGCTCGTATTTACACTATACCAATTCTGTTGGGCAAAATAACATTGTAAATCTTTATGAACAAAAGCTCGGCCATGTCTGGCATATATTTCATTTCTGGCGACTTTTAGCAACCAAGGGGTTAAATTAATTAATTCAGATTCTGAAATTATTCGCGTATTTGAATCACTAATCACATAATTATTCGTGGGAGTAGTTCCAGATTTAGTAGCTGACGAAGTTGATTGAGAGGAGTTAGTCGGAGGAGTCAGATCATAATCATAATCGGTACTGGCAGTAAATTGACCAAGTTGTAAAGAAAGCTTAATATTGACCTTGCTGGTGGCGTTATTTTTTTCAAAATTTAAATAAGCTTGAAAATCTTTTTCTTCAATCCTTATCCGGGCTGCGCCGCCACCCGTAGAATATCCGCGGCTACCCAAACCCCATTTTTGGTCAGAGGCTAAAAGCATATAATGATAATAAACTTGAGTCAGACTATCGGTGGTTTCCATTGTTTTTTCAATACTTTCATTAGTACCGGTTCCCTTTTCGGATTTAGTAACAACTGAAGCTGGATATTTTAGAGCCTCTTCGAGATTTTGCAAAGTTTGGGAACTATTCTGGGTCGTGGTGGTAGTGGGTGTGCTGGTCTTTTTTAATTTAGCGGCTAAGTATCGCCAACCGAAAAATCCGCCAACTCCCAATAAGATTAGAGCAAAAACAATTATTAAAATAATAATCAACAGCGTCTTGCTGCCTTTATTTGGCGCAGGTGTTGATGGTGTGGGCGAAGCAGGCACTGGAGACGGTTTTGGTGTAGATTCAGTTTTAGAATCTACCATTTCCCCTCCTTTTTTAACGCTAAAATTCTTGCGATAACTTTATCATACCATATTAAGAATAATATTTAACCTATTTATATTTAATTTATTATATTTTTCAGAAAAAATTTCAAATCTAAACTAGTTTTTTGCGTAAGATCATATTGAGCGATTTTTGAAATATCAATCCAGCTAAAATCTGCTCCCTCTTTTAAAGTCATGGCTGATTTCGCCAAATCACTTTCAACATAAAAAACATAACGATAAGTATTAAATTCTTTGTTTAAATAATCTCGAACTGGTTTGATTTGTTCAGTCTGGATATTGATACCTAATTCTTCTTTTAATTCACGAATAAAACAATCTTTTGGTGATTCTGATTTTTGGTTTAAACCACCAAAAAAAGCCCATTTTCCAGGATTAAATTTAGTTTTAAAATCCCTTTGGTGTAAAAGGATGGTTTTGTTTTTCGGATTATATAAAAACCCGCCGGCCCAAAATTTTTCCATAATTCCATTTTAACCAAAAAATCAATCAATCTCAAATATTAAAGTCTTGATTTTAAACATTAATCATATTACAGCCATAATCAGCGTGTAAAAAATACAACGCGAAAGATAAGCCCTGGAGGTGAGTCCTATTTTTTATTTCTCGAAAGGTTCTTTAATAATTTTTTTGGCTTCTTCAACGCCTTTGCGGGCGGCTTCGCCAACTTCCTCGGCACCCTCTTTAGCGGTGCTGCCAATAGCCGTTACAGCTTTTTTAGAAACCTCCTCAACCGCTTCTTCGGTAGTTTTTCCCGAACCCTCCAAAGCCTTTACGACCCCAACAAAAACCCCTTTAACGCCTTCGGTAACATCAACTACACCCTCTTTGCCAAGATCAATAATGGCGCCAAAAATATCGCCAATGTCATGCGTGCCTTCTTTGACAATGTCGGCGGTGGTTTTCATTAAAGCTTCTGAGACTTCGCCAGTCCCCTCAACTGAACTTTTTAAAATCTCTTTTAAATCCATTTTCCTCCTTAAAATTATTTTTTTATTTCAAGATATTTCTGTGCTTAAAAAACTTATCCTTCGAAATCTTGGCAAATGGGGTGGCTGATGGGATTTGAACCCACGATTTCCAGTACCACAAACTGGCGCTTTAGACCGCTAAGCTACAGCCACCATATTTTATTTCACAATGCTGACTTCTATAGAATCGTCGAGAAAATGATGCGGATTTGAATCATATTTTTCTGATTTTCTAACTTCATTCAAATAATCTTTCATGACATGGCTTTCAGATTGGGCTCTTGAGGCTAAAATAATTGAACCTGGGTGTAATTTTTTTTCTAACATTTTTAGATATGTTGAATTTTCTTCGGGGTTAGCATCCAAAAAAACCAAATCAAATTTAATATCCATGACGGGTAAAGTTTCTAAAATATCGCCAGAAATAACCTCAACAATATGATCTAATTCGGCGGATCTAACTGTTTGCATTAATATTTGGATGGCATGAAAATTGCTCTCCGCGGCAAACAAATGACCATCTTCGGGCATTGCCGCCGCTAAAAATAAACTGGCATAGCCAATACCGGCGCCAATATCTAAAACATTTTTAGGTTGATTTTTTTGCACGGTTTCGCCCAAAAAGATGGCCTCTTCGCGGCTAATAATGGGAATTCTTTGCATGGCGGCTTCTTCTTCTAATTTGCTGATTAAATATTCATATGTTTGCATTTTGCCTCCTAATATTGGCTTGGCACCCTCGGCCAGAATCGAACTGGCAACCTCCACCTTAGAAGGGTGTTGCTCTATCCGTTGAGCTACGAGGGCACAATTTTCAATACCTAAATCAAGCATATTATAACACAAAATAGAAGTGATTTAAACTTTTATTTTGAGTTTATATTTTTAAAAAAGAGCTAAATTGTTTTTAGAGTCCGGCTTCAAGTTTTTTACGGCGATGAATCAAATACCAAAGCAAAAAGCCCAAAATTGCTACTCCGGCTAAGCCAAAAAATGCTAAATAAATTGGATCTGTCCAATTTATTTGGTCAATAGATAAACCATTGGTGGACGTGGATTTTTTCGTGCTACTTTTAGCTAGGGTAATTTCGGCTTCGTTGGAGTTAACTGATTCTTTAGTGCCTTTGTAGGCTCGAACCATATAAGTATATTTTATATCTGTGGTTACATTAGAATTAATAAAATTAGTAATAGCAGATGTGGTTTGTGCAACTTGCTTAAAATCTTTAACCTCGCCGCCTTTGCGAAAAACTCGATAACCATCAACATTGGTGGTGACAGATTTTGTCCAAGAAATTTTTGCCGCGGTTTTTGAGTCTGAGGTGATTTTTTCGGCTCTGACGGCGGTTGGAGCTTTAATGGTGGTGGTAGTATTGGCAGCGGGTGAAGCCCCAGCATTAGTAGAAGTATCGACACCAGTTGGAGTATCATCAGCATCAGCAGGCGCAGCAGGCGGCGTGGTATCAATTCCAAAAGTTTTAAAACCAAAGTCTTTATCATTATCAACAGTTGAATCCCAATAAGCGTGGCCATTGACGTATTTATTACTATCAGTATATGACCATTGCGTGTTTGTGGTTGAAGCATTTAAATAAATACTGTAAGTTTGTCCAGGAACAACATCAATATTGGTGATATCAAAACTATTCCAACCATTAATAGCGGCTTGGCCAAACATTTGCGTCAAAACCGTACCCGCTTCACCCGAACGAACATATAGATCGAGGGTACCAACAGCATTTGTGATATAGACCACAACCATGGTTAATTTTTCCATGGTGGGTTTAAAAGTTTGCCCGATCCGCTGATGGCTTTTAATTGCCAATGAGCCATCTGAACTGGTCACTTCATGACTTTGATCTAAGGTACCATCAGCCGCCTGAAGCGTCCCGCTTGAGGCAAAAACCAAGGTAAAAATCGCAAAACTAACCAAGATATTAAAAATCTTTTTAATCTTGAACATTCCCCCTCCTTTTAGAATTAGGTTATAGGTTTCAGGTTCGAGGTTTTAGTTAAAATTAGAAGCTATCACATAGAAGCTATAACCTATTTTATTATTTAAAATTTAAAAACCATTTGGCAATAAAATCCAGATAAATCTATTATACCCAAGGACTGCTGATAATACAATTAGAAGTCCGGCTTCGACAATAACTACTCCCCACAACCAAGTACGATTTTCTAATTTTTTATAATAGATTAAAGAAAGCATCACAAAAATTGTTAAACTGCCGACCAGCATGAGTGAACCCATTGTCATATCAAAGGTTTTGGGGCTTGCGATCCAAGTGGCTTGTGGATTTCTGATTTTAGCGTATTCATATTCCAAAAAACTGCTACCGAGCCAAAAAAATCCTGCTGCCAAGATTAAAAGTAATAAATTATTTAGATGTTTGATGTTTTTTTTCATTTATTTGATACTTCTTTTATCACCCCATATTTGGCAATTTTTTGATGATTTCTTTCTGCCCACCAAATATCACCATATGACCAATGCCAATACTCACTTGGATAATTTGATAAACCAGCCTTAGCCAATGCTGTAAACATTATTTTCCGATTATTTTGAAGATACACCGGCAATTTAGATTGAATGGATTTGGCATTTTCTTGATAAGATAATTTTGAGCTTTTCATCGGTACTTTTCGGTCATTCTTCCACAACCTCAAATCTACGGCTCCACCAGTCATATGGCCGGAGGCATATTTGCCATCAGCGGGGGCAACATATTTTTCAACTTCTTTGATAATTCTTTTTTCTGACCATTTGGGATATTTTTTAGTAAATTTACAGATAAAGTCTTTAAAAATTTTTCTTTGAACATATTGTGGCCGCCACGCATCACCAATAATAAAGGTCATTCCGTTTGGTAAAAATTTTTCTGCTTTTTGCAACATTTTAGCAACAGTTTTTCTTAAATATGCGGTTTTTTCTTTTTTCATTCTTGAAGCATCTAAATCAATCACAAAATTAGGACATAATTTTTTAAGATTAACCAAAGGCTCATTTGATTCAATAATTTTTATCATTAGGGTAATAACTTCTAGTGGGTAACGAGAGTCGAAGGGCTGAAGCCCGTCTCAACGCAATTGAATTAAAATTTATTTAATGTTTTTGCTAAAATATCACGTTGATTTTAATAAGTGACTAACGCTTCGGGTTCGACACACTTACTTATTTCTTTTTGCCGTTTTTAGACGGTACAAAGAAATAAGCGGGTAACGGGAGTCGAACCCGTGTCTTCAGCTTGGAAAGCTGACATAATAACCACTATACGATACCCGCAAACTGGTCGGGGTGGTGAGATTTGAACTCACGATCTCCACGTCCCAAACGTGGCGCCTTAAGCCACTAGGCCACACCCCGTTAAAAATTCAAATTATAAATTCAAAATAATATTCGAACTTCGAATTTATTTAATTATACTTGAAAATTGACAAAAAATCCAGATTAATTTAAATTAAACTTCGCGCATTTTAGCAACTGGTTTTTTATATAAGCCGCGAATCAAATTCCATCTCACCACTTTTAAAGCCCATAAAAAGCGAATGCCATCACGAATCGGATTCACTGTGCCTTTGGTTCTCGCAAACCAGTCAACCGGGACTTCAGCAATTTGGTATCCTAGAAATTTGGCGATCGTTAAAATTTCAATATCAAAACTAAAACGGGCAAAGGTTTGCCTGGGAAATATCTCTTGCGCGGCTTTGGCGGAAAATAGTTTAAAGCCGCACTGCGAATCTTTTATTTTTAAACCAGTAAAAATCTTAAAAAAGAAATTCAAAAACCGACCACCCAAAATGCGGTATAAGGGTTGTTTTTTCTTTAAATGTCCCTCTTCTAAATATCTCGAGCCAATCATCACCTCAAATTTGTCTTTGTAGGCTAATAATTTTTCCACTTGTTCAATTGGGGTGGCATTGTCGGCATCAGCAAATAAACGCCAATCACCTGTCGCCTTGAGCATGCCAGTTTTAACAGCAAAACCTTTGCCATGATTTTTATCTTGAATAATTGCCTGACAAAAATCCTTGCCGGCAGTTAATTTTTGTAAAACCTCGGCAGTATTATCTGGGCTACCATCATCAACAAAAATTAATTCCACGGAATAATCTTGCGAGGTGGCAAATTTTTCAAAAACAGCCCATGTCGTTTCTAAATTTTTCGCTTCTTTATAACAAGGAATTATAATTGATAAAAAAGGTTTATTCATTTTTCTCCACTCTATTTATTTCAAATCATAGACTAAAATCGAATCACCAATCACCGCCGTCGGTTTAATATTATCCAAATATGAATAATCTGGTTGATTTTCTTTTGGTCCAAAATATTTTGACATCTGATAAAAAGTTGCGGAAACTGCCAACCAGCCCTTGGTTTCTCCAAATTTAGAATGCCACTCAACTGCACCCGGAATATAATATGTTGGTACGCCACCGCCAAAATAATCAACTTTAATTTCAGAAATATGATTTTCTTTCGTATATTCGGCTAAGCGTTTAAGATCTTGGCCCCAATCTAAGTTAGAATCTACCAAAATTTGATGTTTTTTTAAGCCCAAAACCAGTCTAATTTCATTAAAATATCCCATATAATGCGGATAAGTAAAAGCAGTTTCCAATAATAGCCATACACTCAAACCAGAAACGGCAAATGTTCTCCAGCTAATTTTAGAAATTAAGACTGGTCGGACAAATCTGCCAATCAAGAGATATAAAAATGGTAAGGTTGGAATCAAATGCCTAATGCCGATATTTAAATTACCATTAATGGAAACGGCAAAATATATTATTGGCATCACCAAAAACAATACTAAGTTCCAAGCATCTTCGCGCCGTTCGTCAGGAGAAATTAGACTACTTTTTCTCTTTATTAATCCAATGATTATTCCCGCAAAAGAGGCAAAAAGCAAAATCAAAACTGGCAAAGATTCTTTGAATAAGAAAGCAAGTGGAAAGTATAACTTAAAGCCCATTTGCGAAAACTTACCCAGCAAAAAGGCGGTGTGACCTCCTTCGGCGTGGGCAAAAACCATTATAAACCCTAATAAATAATGTCCAAAGGCTGAGACAACCGGAATGCCAGCTAAAGTTTTCAAGAAATGGTTAAAAGGCGCTTGGCCGACAGTTGGCAAGGAAACATCGATTAAATGTTTTTCGACGTCGAGCGGAGTTCGCCAATAAAAGGCAAGATACACCAACCAAACCAAAACAAAGCCGATTACCACAATTTGTATTAACGCCCACATTTGCTTGCCAAAAAATGCCCAAAATTTTTGGTCTTTGCGCATTAAAATTACCCAAAAAATTAAATAAACCCCCATCATTGGGATTAATAAAAAGGCGGAATATTTTAGTAATTGCGCCACCCCAAAAATCAAGCCGGCGATAATTAAATTTTTCCGAGTTGCGTGACGTAAGTAGCGATCATAAAAGAATATTCCGGCCAAAAAAGCCAATGTCGCGGCAATATCAGTCGTCACCCAATGGCCATGAGCTAAAATATTTGGACTTAATATATATAGGAATAGGACAAATAAGCTTGTTCTGGTGCCGTATAATTTTTTAGCCCAAATAAATACCAGCCAACCCACTAAAAGCGTTAATAAAATCATGGGAATTCTTGACCAAAACAGAATAAAATCTGCGGAATTGCCAGCTCGATACAAGAATTGCCAGCCTGCTTCCCACTGATTAGCGTCTTTCCAGCTCCAATCATCAAAAAAGTTATTCAGCTTTACAAAGGTTAACGGCAGGGCCGCAAAGGCTTTAGACAATGGTGGATGTTCAGGATTTAAGCGCATGTCCTGTTTTTCGAGATAACCATAGCCGGCGGGAATATGAGCAATTTCATCCACAATACCTGAATCATTTTTAGAAACAACTAAAGAAACCGTGAACATAACCAATAACATTAGCATTGCCACTAAATATACATTTTGGTCTTTGCGCACTTTTGCCAAAGATTCAGGATTAATTTTGTAGGTCCAAAATTTATTCGCCAGAAAATTCCAAATCAAAACTGCTAAAGTCGCCACCAACAAAGCTGATAATTGTGCTAAGGCTGTTTGGCTAAAAATCATGCCGGCCGCTGGTCTAATAATCATAAAAACCAAAGTGTTAAAAATTAAACCCACAACACTGACAGCGATAAATCTGCCAAAATAAATCGCGCCGACCGTGCGTTTATCTTCAGCTTCCAAGCCGGCTTTGTATTCCTTGCGAAAAGTCCACAAACTATTCCAAATAAAACTATTGGTCACTGCCACCGCAAAAGAAATGACCTTGGCAAAAACCTCATTCGAGGCAAAATAAGAGGTCAAATGCGTCAATAGAAAAAAGATTAGCCAATCGACTAAAGTGTTCGAAACGCCCACCACGGCAAATTTTAGAAATTGAATAAAATTGTCTTTTTCTAATAATTTCATCACCCTCCTTAAATAGCACCTTTTTATAATAAAGTCATCTTATTCATTTTATCAAATTATTATCAATTTTAAAAATTATCGGGAAGCCGGATTTGCCGTTTTAGCGACGGTGTCTTTTGGTGTTACCCAAAAACCTAAGTATTTGCCAATCATTAATCGAGTTTGAGCTTCAATAGCCGGTAGAGAACCAAAAATAACCGCAGAAATGGGAATTAAAAACCATTGCAAAACCATTTCAATATATTTAGCCGGTGAATAATGCCTTGGCCGAGGTGGTAATAACAAGGTGGAAATTGTGGCGGAAATAATAATACCGGCCCAAGTCAACATCAATAAATATCTGGCGAAAATTGGCAAATTATGACCCAAAACATCGGTTCGAAATTCGGGGTGGAAAACAAAAGGGAACCAAATCGTAAAAGCAATCAGCAAAGAAGCGGTCGCCCAATTAATATGCCCCTCAATCATGCGAAAAATCTGCACCAATTTTTCCCATCTCGGGATATCTTTATGACGGTGTGATTCTCTAACAAAATAAGGAAAATGTTCAATTCCCCAAGCCCAGCGTCTTTTTTGAAGATATTGATTTTTTAACGACAGCCACCAATTTTTTCCTAAAACTGCGTCCATATAAACCGGACAGGAAATTGGCACCGTTTGATGATCGCCAGCATATTTGAAAAAGGCGCGATAATATTGCCTTGAATCCTCAGAAACAATGGTTTTATCCCAAAAATTAATATCTTTTAAAGTCCGCCAACTCATCGCTTGTGAGGAAAAATTGACCATTCGATAAGGCCGGGTCGATTCAATCATTTGCCAAAAACTGCTTGAAAATGCCACCAAACGGTTAATCGAGGGCACTTGCCAAATATTGTTGGAATATAAAGGAATTGGTTGGAAACTGCGAAAACGGCGTTTGGGATGAATAATATATTTATAAGTCAAACAGGAGAAATATTTCGGATGGACTCGGGTATCAGCATCAAAATTAGAAACTAAAATGTTTTCATCGGCAATTTTTTGCGAGCTCAAATATTTTTTTAAAATTCCGGCGGCCCAACTCGAATTAGCACCCTTGCCCTTGAGCTCGCCGACAATATCGGCAGGATGATAGGTAATCATAAATTTATGCATTTTCCCGCCAAATTCTTCTTGCAAGGCTTTGGCTTTTGGGTGGATTTCTTCGCCTTCTCTTTCTTCCATGGCCACGACCACAATTAAACGATTATTTGGCCACTCAGCATTGAGATAAGAATTAATTGAAGCTGACAAAACCTGCAACGGTTCTTTGAAGGTTGGTAAAATTACGACTTGGAATATTTTTTCCCAATCTAAAAAGCCAATTTTGAGGGCTTTTTTAGCTTTGCGAATTTCAATAGCTAATCTTTTTCTTTCAAAATAGCCTGCTTTTTCTTTTTGTTCTATTAAACTCCATAAATAAAGTTTGGGATTTTTCTTAAGTTTTTTCATACGTGTTATCCAATTAACGCGACAATCCCGTTTAATTCGTAAATACCCTGAAATCAAATAACCGCCAAAAATAATGGCACGGACCAGCCAGTAAAAATCAAAAATAATCACAAAAATTGCGATCCAAGTCGGATATGTGGCGGCAATAATGATTGGGGCGATTAGGACTAACCAGGAAATTGTCCCCGGGATATAATCCAAAAAGCGGGTTTTATAATAGAGATAATTGATCATTTAAAAACCTTGAGAAAGATAAAATCTAATTAGTTCTAAAGTTAAAATTTCAATAAATGTAATAATTAAAATCAAAAAATAGCTTGCCATTTTTTCCCGAAGATAAGCTTTTTGCGCCAAATATAAATTCATCATTAAAACCAAAGTGTTAAAAATTGGCAGTAAATATAAAGTATAATTGGCTAACAAGCGGTTGGTAATCAGCGGCGAATAAATTTGGCCAATTGCGCGCATTTTCCAAATCCACAAAATCCAAATCACCACTAGCATGGCTAAATTTGCCAAATTAATTGACAAAATTACTTTATTTTTCCAAAAAGAAAAGGATCTTTTGGGAAGAATTTGATTTAATAAACTGGTAAAATCCATTTTTATTTCCTAGCCGTCTCCCGGATTTGAACCGGGGACCTTCACTTTACGAAAGTGCTGCTCTACCGCTGAGCTAAGACGGCAAAATCTGAGTAATTTCAATCTTATTTTAGCACTTTTTGGCAATCTTCACAATTTAAAAAGCGGGATACCGGGATCGAACTGGCGCCTCCACCTTACCTGCCCGCCATCGATAGAATGAGCGGTAGACCGGATTCGAACCGGCGACCTCTTCCTTGGGAAGGAAGCATTCTGCCACTGAACTACTACCGCACTTCTTATATATTAGCAAATTCAAGGCTAATAAAAAAGGAAGGCCATACTCGGATGATGCGGGGGTGATAGCAAAAATCTGCTATCCATCTTCCGAACACGGCCTTTTCGCCTGTTGGTAGGGTTTTCTGCTGGTTGGGATGGGTTGGGTCGCGGTCTATCGGATGAGTGGTTCGACGGACAACTTGATCCCGGTGCGTTCCTGGCCATCAATGACCAGATTAGCGAAAGCCGGCCGGCAGATCAAGTCAATCCCTGAGGGAGCCAAGTAGCCGCGCGCGACAGCGATCGCCTTAACGGCCTGATTCAAGGCGCCGGCGCCGATGGACATGATTTCTGCCCGACCCTTTTCACGGATGGTACCGGCGATTGCGCCAGCGACTAAATTGGTATTGGACTTGCTCGAGACCTTGAGGATGCCGTTTGACATTTGCCGCGGGGACGACGATGACTTTACTGCACTCGGTGCAACAGATCCTGCCATTTCTGCGACTCTCCCTTCAGTTGTGTGGCGGGTTTTGCGACTGGTTTGTGGCTGTCCCCCAGGCTGAAGTCAGCAGAAAATCCCTTGAAACTGCTTTATTTATAGCAAAAAACTCTGGAAATGTCAAGATTAAATTAAAAAATACCCTAAATAAAGGGTAAAAAATCATTTAAATCTTGATAAAAAAATATATAAATTAAAACGAACGGGCAATAGTTACGATAATAAAAATTCCGGTGGCATTGAGGAAAAAAGACAGTAGCAAGAATTGCCAATTTTTCATTTTGGAGATTCCTAAAATGCCAATTCCCATTTCGTCTGGCATTGGCGAAGCAATAATTGCAGCACCAATTAAAGGAGTAAACCATGCAAAATAAGGGGTATTAAATATTTTAAAAAGATATGATCCTTTAATTTTTTCAAAAAATGGTTTCAACTCCCCAAAAATTTTATCTTTAAAAAAACGAAAGATTAAATAGTCACCAATTACCGCACCAGTTCCAGTTAATATTGCAACTTCGAAAGGATTTAATATATCAGCCAAATTATACAAAATCACCATTGCCGGTGCAACCGTAAAGGTAGAGACGAAAAACATCCCAGTAATAACTGCTCCGAAATACCCCATTTCCCCAATTTTTTCAATAATATTTTTAATCAAATCAGATTCGGCAAAATAAAATAAGAGAAATATACTAATAACCAACAAGGTTGTATTTTTATATTGCCAACCCTGATAAGTTTTAACAGGATAGTCAATAATTTCTTTTATTTTCTGGCGATATTCAGCCATTTTCCCTCACTCTTTCTTGATTTAATTTTATCAAAGACAAGACATAAAATAAAGCCAAATCATATTTACAAATACGAATTTTATGGTAAAATAAGATTACAAATCATGGGGCCGTGGTGTAGCCTGGTTAACACGCGAGCTTGTCAAGCTTGAGATCGCCAGTTCAAATCTGGTCGGCCCCGGTTTTAAAATCTTTCTTTCGAAAGATTTTTCTTTATTTTAAGAGTAAATTTTGATAAAATAGAACAAGGGATTAAAAAATGAAAAGAAAAATTATTTTAATTTGCGACACCAAAAATGAAATTGATGACCAGTTTGCGATCGCCTATGCTTTAAAATCTCCCGAGATTAATCTTTTAGGCATAGTGGCTAGCCAAAACAATCGCAAGCAAGGCAAAAAATCGCTGGAAACAAATTACCTTGAAGCTAAAAATATTATTAAATTGGCGAAGGCGAAAATTCCAGTTTTTAGGGGCGCTAATTCCCCACTAAATTTAGCAGATAAGCCTAAAAATTCCGAGGGGTTAATTTTTATTATTCGAGAAATCACTAAAAACCCACAAAAAATAGATTTGGTTTGCACTGGTCCTGCCACTGAATTAGCGAGTTTAATCCTAAAACGACCAGACTTAGTAAAAAAATGTCGCATGATTTGGTTGGGTGGTTTTAAAAATCAAAAGGAAGCTGAAAAATTTAAATGTCGAGAGGAAAATTTTTTGGGCGATATTAAAGCTGCAAAAATTTTGTTTGAGACTGAAGCAAATTTAATTATTATACCAGCATGGGGAACAGCTGATGATTTGGTCTTACAATCGAAGAATTTGAGCGAAGAGTTAAAATCACAAAAATCGCCTCTTGCAAATTATTTAGGAGAAATTATTGATAATAATTGGACGAAACCCAAAATTATTAGTAAAATTTTACCACACGTACTAAAAAGATTTTGGGTATTTTTTGACTTAGCCGCCGTGGCGGTGAGTAAAAATTATGGGATAGTTTCTCAACAAAAAATTCCAGCTCCTAAAATTCGAAAAAATCAATTTATTTTTCCAAAAAACAACAAATTTAAAATTACGATTATTGATAAAATTGACGCGCCAGCGATTTTGACGCAAGTGAAAAAATACTTGCTTGGCGGAAATTAAAATTAAACCAAAGGAGAAAATGAAAACCAAAGATAATAGCAAATTAGCTTTTGTCGATATTGAAACTACTGGTCTTGACAGACACAAACACGAAATTATCGAAATCGGTTTATTGATAGTCAATCCTGAAAATTTTGAGATTTTAGAAACCTGGCATAAAAGAATTAAACCTTATAATTTGCGCGGCGCAGATCCGGTCGCTTTGCGAATTAATCATTTCGACCCGAAAATTTGGGAAAAAGCTTCAGAACCCCGAGCGGCCCTGGAAGAATTTTCTCGCAAAACCCGCGATAGTTATTTGGTCTCACATAATATTTCTTTTGACCGACCATTTTTAGAAGATCATTTTCGACGCTGGCAAATTCCGGTACGCTGGCATTACCATAGTTTAGACACAATCTCATTTGCTTACTGCAAATTGCAGGATCTGGAAAGTTTAAAATTATCCAGATTGGCTGAGAGGCTCGGAATTGTTCAAGAAAAAGAACACGCCGCGCTTGACGACGTGATGACTTGTTATCGGGTTTTTCGAAAATTAGTTGAGGAAAATTAATTATAATTTGTATAAAAAATCATTATTATTTTACAAAACGCCAAATTCTCGTTTTCTTTTTAACATTTTCAAACCAAACATTTATAGCGTCATTAATCTTGCCTTTGCGCTCGGTCAGCATCACCACATGATAGGCATGCTTACTTTTGCAAACCACAATTTCGTTAGTGCCCATTTTGCCAATTTTATCATTACATTCTGTGCCTAATTTGGCAGCGACATCTTTCATATATACCCAGCCCAAATCGCCACCCTTATCTTTGGAATTGACATCTTCAGAGTATTTTGTGGCTAAAGTGGCAAAGTTATTATTTTTGCTCGCATCGGCTCTAAAGGCTTCAGCTTTTGCTGATAAAGCATCCTTGGTTTTTTTATCAGCTTTATCTGGAATCTGAAGTAGGATTTGCTTGAGGTTAACTTTTAAGGGTATTTCTTCATTTAATTTCTCACGCAATAAACGATCACGAATTAAGCTTTTAAAATATTGGATGTCAAAACCCCACAATTCCTCAAGAAGTTTGGTGACTTTATCTTCGCCACCTTCTCCAACGACTAATTGTTGATAAGTATCTTCAACTTCTTTGTCGGTGACTTTAATGCCATATTTGGCAGCTTCACGTTTGTAAATTTCTTGGTTAATCATATCTTCGAGTGCCGCCGCTTTATAATCTTGGCTTGGTTTTTGTTTGGTTTTTTCATAATAATGTTCCAAATATCCCAATCTGATATTATAATCTTTGAGTAAAATTGGGTTAGCGCCCACGGTTGCGGCTGGATATGGCACAATTTTTTGCGCCCATTTTGCGGCTGTATTATTCCAATGGTACTTATATAATCCAATTCCAAAAACTACCACTAAAATTATAAAAACTGCCACAATTCCAATCACAATACTCCAAATTAAACGTTTGCGAAAAGTATGAACATCTTTTGAACCAGTAAAAATAGTTTTAAAGGATTTAAAAAAGTTTTTGAAAAAGTTCAAAAATCCGAACCAAATTCGAGCAAATATTGAAAGTAAAGACTTAGGTTTTTTAGTTTCATTTGGCTCTTCGGCATGATAAGATACAAAACCATTTGACATAAAACTCCTTATTTAATCTCTCTAAAATACAGTATACCATTTTAAAGTCGCAAGTATAAGGGCAAAAATAATGATGAAAATTATAATAAATTCAGCAATATCACGATTTTTTAATTCTTTTTTAGCTTTTAACAGCAACAAACCCGAAAAAGTATAAAAGACTAAAATTAATATGATACTTTGAGTGGCAAAACTGGCTGGCCAAAATGATAACACGACAAAAACTTCGAGCATGACTAAACCGAGCAGAGAAACAAAAGGTAAAATAAAATCTGAAAAAACATTTGTCGCCCAAAATAAATAATAAAAAAGCCCAAGGCTGATTATTAAAATTAAAACCATGCTAAACCAAAGGGCTAAGCCGAAATTAAAATAAATGCTATAAATTACCCAAAAATCTAAAAATGCCGCGAGATTTAAAACAAAAAATAAAAAATTAAAAACTAATATATTTTTGGGATCTTTGGGCCTTTCGAGGGGAATTTTTTTATAATTTATAAAAAAGAGTAAGTTGGCAATAATACCCAAAAAAATCACAATTTGTCTTAAAAGTCCGGAAGCTTCAAAAAATAGGAAAAAAACCACGCCAAAAATTAAGAGTAGGGGCAGGATTAATTTTTTCATTTTGAGCCGTTTGCGCCTAATAAGATCCGGGCCCAAAATCCAAAAAATTGCGAGGATAAAACCAATGGAAATTGGAATCAAGATTGCCCAAAAAAATTGTTGCTTAAAATATAAAGCTTCAAAAAAACCAAAAAGAACAAGGATGAAAACTGTAATTTTAATTTTATCGGCAAAGTTCATTTGGTTTACTCCCCTGAGCTCGAACTGCTCGAAGAGGTGATTGATTGAAAATCTGCGCCTAAAATTATGATGATATCGGCTTGGGTGGTCGAGGCTGGATTTTGTTGGGAAACTTGAGCAGAAATTAATTGCTGCAGTAATTTAAGCGTGGCGGGCTTGGCGCCAGAGGTATAATCGATTATTTTAGTAGTTGAGGTTTTTTCGGCATTAGTAACATTAATAATATTTAGGCCTTCTTTTTTGAGCAAATTGGCGGTAGTGGTAGCCAGACCCACTGTCGTAGAGCCATTTTTAACTTCAATTTTTGCCGCTTCGGATTCGACATTACCTGTTTCAAAAATATTCTTGGCAATCAATTGAATTTGATCATAATCGCCAATGCCCGCTTTTGGAATTAAAACAAACATGCCATTATATGTTGCCGATTTCAAAACACCCTTGGTGCTATTATCAAACACCTTGTTGATTATTTTGCTTCGATCAATATTTTTGGTAAGTGTGACTAAGCGCTCAACTTCCTTAAAGCTCAAATCTGTAGTGAAATGCTGATCAATTATTTTGAGTAATTTAATAATTTTTCCAACATCAAAAAATGACAATTTAACCGCTTTATCTTTAATCGCGGTTAAAACCTGCTGCTGCCTTTTAGCGCGGTCAAAATCAGAACTAGTTTCTCTGGAACGGGCATACTTTAGGGCTAAGGAGCCGCTCATATGTTGCTGGCCTTTAGAAATTTTTAAAGTTTGGTAACCATAATTATCTGTTGGATAATAGGGATCGTAAAGATTTTTTTCAACATAAATATCGATACCGCCCAACTCATCAACAATATTTTCAAAACCGACAAAATCCATTTTAATATAATAATGGATGGGCAAATCAGTCACATCTGTAATAGTTTGTTTCAAATATTCATAACCATTTTCTGGCGCCTTAGCAATTAATAAACTATGTTTGGTAGTGGAATTTTTAGCATTATTGGCTTTCTCCTTACCTAGGGCATAAACAGAATTAATTTTTACATAAGAACTTGTGCCCGGAGCTTTGACATATAAATCTCGGGGGATAGAAATTAAAGCCGCTTTATTTTCAGAGGGTTTAATTGATAAAATCATAATTGTATCGGTTAATTCTGGCCCCTGATGACCCGAACCTGGCATGCCCAGCAAGAGCACGTTTACCCGATCAGCGTCTTCACCATTAAGTTTCGCATCAGATTTGCCAGTCACTCGAGAGATTAAATTTAAAAATGGTGATTTTGATGCTGAACCTTGGTTGAAAAAATTAAAAATTGAGGAAATTCCAAAAGCCGCTAGCCAAGCAATTAGAATAATCCCAAAAATTACCGAAGTCCAAATTAAAGCTTTTTTAGCTTTTTTGGGTTTTTGTTTTGGTCCAAGATTCATATGGTTAAGCAAATTACCTCATATTATTTAAAAATTAAAAGATCTTTTTTAACAAAGATTGGTTTTACATTCATTTTTAATTATATGGCACGAGGCTTAATTAGTCAATAAAATTGTAGAATTTGATTATTTAAGTTTAAAATTGTAAAAAGGCAAGACTTGGCGATTTTTAGAAAATTTGTGGTTTTTAAACTTAATAAATCCAGCCTGGGTCATTTTGAGAATATTTTTTTCGTTTTTGATGCCGATAATTGGGATTTTTAGGCTTTCAGCCAAAGCATTTGCACAAGAAATTCCAACCCTCAAACCCGTGAAAGAACCGGGTCCGTGGTTAACAATAATGGTTTTGAGATCTTTGAGATTGACTTTGTTTTTTGATAATAGCTGGTCGATTCTAATTAATAAATTTTCTGATTTTTTTTCAGAATGCCATTTTAAAACTTTTTGAATTTTTTTCGGCCAAAAAAGGCAAATTGCCAAATTTGGTCCGGCAGTATCAATTGCCAAAATCATAATTTTCCTCACTTAAAACAATTTTTCGGCGATTTTCGTCAAGATATTCAAAGTTGAACCATTTCGTGTTTGAAGGTAAAATATGTTTAATTTTTTCTGGCCATTCTATCACCACCAAATTTTCGGGCGTAAAATATTCTTGGAGTTCTTTTTCGAAAACAGGATCAACTCCCCTTAACCGATATAAATCAATATGAATTAGATTTTTAGCTGCAAGATGCTTACTGCTAACTCGGTATTCTTTTATTAATATAAAGGTCGGGCTAGTGATTGGTTTTTTAATTCCCAATCCCCTAGCCAATCCTTGTACAAAACAGGTTTTACCACTCCCTAAATCTCCAGCCAATGCTAAAACTTGCCCATTTTCACGGGCTAGTTTTTTGGCAAATTTTTTGGCAAATTCCTGGGTATATTTAGCGGAATTAGAAATTTTTTGCAATTTTATTTCTCCAAATTTGAAATCCGACAAAAATAATTAATAAGCTGGAACCTGCAATGGCCAAGATCCAGCCTAAATTTGAAATTGCACCATTAGATTTTACCCTATTATCAGTCCCAATTGCAAGATCTGAAGGTGCGGCTTTGGCAGTTTTCGCCCCGAGTAATGAATTTTGATTAGTTTCCCCGGTTTTTTCTTTTGTATTTTTACCTTGAACATTTAAAATAATTTTAATATCAGCTAAAAATCTGGGCATTAACCTAAAACCAGCCGAGGTTTTGGAAATTATGCCGGTGATTTGAACCCAATCTCCTTTTTGCATTTTTGGCTTTTTAAAGCCAGCTGAAGTTGAAATATAAATTCGAACTTTTCCTGAGCCATCATCTATATAAAAAGTATTGCCTGATGATGAAATAATCTTACCCTTAATTTGGACTAATTGTCCTGAATATTCTCCCACATCACCTGATTTAATATTTTTCGCCGCCGGAGTACCAAAAGAACCAAGAATAATAATATCGCCAGGTTCGCGAATTTTAATGCGTTTTTCCCCACCAGATTCGGAAATTTCACCTGAGACCCTAATTTTATCGCCAATTTTTAAATTGGGAAAAAGTTTTTTAGAAAAATAAATTTGAATTCCTGAAGTTTCGTCTTGAAGATAAAAATATAATTTAGAAAAAGTGCCCGGCAAAACTGTGACTAATCCTTCAACTAAGATCGGTTTGCCTTTGGCTAATTTTTTAGCATTTAAAATCGTGGAGATGGTTGGGACGGTTTGGATTTCCTGAATGATATTCTTAGCATTTGGAGTAATTTTTGTCGTCCAAAACCAACTTGTTCCAGATTTTGCCCAACTTTGGCCTTCAGGAGCTAAAACGTATTTTGCCGATGACGAAGCTTGGCCAAAATTAGGCCATAATAATCTGGCAACATCACCCGAATCATTTAGGGAAATTTTGGTTTCTTTTTTGTAAAAAACTAGAAAACGACCAGGCAAAATTTGGGTATTGTCGGGAATTAAAAATGGCGTGCTCCCGCCCTCGCCATCATCCAAATACCAACCAGAAAGATCAATGGTTTTTGTGCCGGAATTATATAATTCAATAAACTCATCATCTGTATCAGTGGCTGGGTGGGGCAAAATTTCAGATATTATGACATTATATATAGGAATAAAGAAAGTGCCAAAAGAAATTTGATTAGAAATACTAATTTTTTTAGGCTCAAGGGCAATGGTTTTAATGGTCAGATAATATGTTTGACCAGGATCTAAATCTGAAAGTAGATATTGGGTTTGGTCAAGATTATCAATTGTGATAATAAGACTAGTTGGTCCGGTGGAAGAAGTAGCTTGCAAGATTTGGTATTGGAAAAAGTTTGCATCAAGACTCTTTGTCCAATTTAGTTTTGCGGAATTACCAGTAATTTCCGCGGCTTCATCCAAATTGACTGGTGCGGTTCCCGGTGATGGATTTGCCTCATCTATAAAATCCATCGCAAAATCATCAGAATCTTCATTGACTGGCATCCTTGTTAAAGAATGTCCTGTGGGAACGCCTGGGTGGGGATCAAAACAAGTATCAGGGGTTGGGCAATATTCTTTTTCCCATACCACCATATCAATTTCTAAATTTGCACTATCCTTTAAAATCACTAAATCGCCGGTGTTAGAAAGACTAAGTGGGGAATTTTCAAAGTCTGGGGTAAAATGATATAAATTTTCAAAACCATTTTTCTTCCTGGCAATTGTTAAAAATTTGTGAGCACCAATTTTTACTCCCGCCGGAAAAATAAAAGTCTCGGACAAATCTGTTAATTTCCAGTTCTCAAGATTAATATCTGTTGAGAGCGGATTAAAAATTTCGAGCCACTCCTCATCAGCATCTGTGCCCGGAGTATCATAAAAAACCTCAGAAATTAACAAGTGACCAGCACTCGAGTTTTGGGCTTGGGCTTTAGAATTTTGAGGAAAAACTAAAAATACTAAAATAAAGATTAAAATTAGCCCAAAAAAATTAAATTGAGTTCGCTTTTTGAGCATTTTCTCCTTGGTGGGAAAATAAAATCAATAATTAATCTAATTATACCACGCCAAATTAATAGTTAAAAGTTTTTAAAATTTGTTAAAATCTATTGACAAATTAGATTATTTTTGATATAATATGAAAATTGCGAAAGCAAGGCCGAAAATCCGCCTTTCGGTGGATGATTCTGCTGCAAAGGGGTGTTGTAATGTCTAGGTTGTATCCGGTTGTTCTGCTAGTGCTGGTTGTCTCCGTCTTCTCTGGCTGCGGAGGTAGCAATGAGAGTCTGATTCCACCAGTTGGTGGACAGGTTGTCACCACGCCACCGACCGGCCGCGTCATCGCCTTTGGCGAGGTTGCGAACCTTGCCCGCGGCACGACCATGCACCTCCGGCTGAACCGACAGGGAACAGAGGTACGCGAGTACGAGGTGGCGTTCCTGTCAACGTTCACACAAGGTCCGGATCACCTCATTGTCTGCCAGACCCCCGCCAGCTTGGCGGTGGGAGCCGGGGATTCCGGATCCCCTCTGATGACGTCCGATGATCAACTCGCTGGCGCGCTGGCTTTTGGCTGGGACGGCGATGACCACCGGTTCATGGCCCGGTCCATCGACGACATGCTCCGGCTTACCCCGGCGTCACCCGATCGCGGGATTACATTCAAGGAGCAGGAGATCCCGCTGTCCTATTTCCTGCAAGGAGTCTCTATCCCCACCCTTCAACGGCTAGCAACCCTGGATCGGACAGGGGTGTCTGACAAGTTCCAGATAATCCCTACGAATCCAGGGAGCAACCGACTGGCTACCTCGGTGCCCATGCCAGGTCAGTCAATCTCGGTGAATTACATCACCGGACCGCTGGTGACCGGCGGAGCAGTCGGGACCATCACCCATCAAACAGGTGATGACCAGTGGCTGATCTTCGGCCATCAGCTGGACAACTTCGGTGAAAGGGCGTTGCCGGTTTCTCTCGCGTCGATGGACGTGATGGTCGAGACGACCTTCGGGTCGTTTAAGCAAGCTCATCCACTCAACCAGCCAATCGGAACTCTAGTCGAGGACCGGATGTACGGCTGTCGCGTTGACCCTAACCGAAACCCCGAGACGTTCCCGGTGACGGTTCGAGTCAACTACAACGACAAGACCGAGAAGTACATCCATCAGGTCGCTGCCGACAAGAGCAGTGGTGTTGAGTTGTACTTCATCTTGGTCGGCATCCTGGCACCACTCGACCAGGTCTTCAATAAGTATGGACCTGGTACGGCCGAGGGCACATTGATTCTTCGTCTCCAGGGCGCAGGCACACAAACCTACGAAATCACCGTGCCCGAGCCGGCCATCGACTACGGCGGCGACGAAGGTTACTACGAGGAGAATCCTTCTCCTCCGTATGTGTCGGATCTTTCCTTGGGTGTCGCGGAGGTGGTGATGACGAAGATCTTTGACCTTGCACGGTACCATCCAGGTGTTTCTTTCGCCCGGGTGGAACTCAACGTCACACTCCACGACTTCAAGCCGACATAATCACCGAGAAGGGAGGAAAACGCTTGCACGGTCAGAAGATCAGATTCTGCCGAGCTGCATGGAAAAGGCTGACAAGGGCGATTATCACCCACCAGCCCATCGAGGTCATCCTCACGCGGCTTGCCGAGAAAGATCGAGCCGTGAAAGAAGCGGCGATTTGGTGCAGACGGCACCACGCCCATCCCGGCCTGACCATGTCACGGCTCCGAATCGCTTAACGAGGAGCCACTCCGGACCTGAAGCGGTCCACAAAGCAAAAACTGCTGCGTGGACCGCTTCTTATTTTTTTTAGAACCAATTTATATAATAAACATCGCGTCGCCAAAAGAATAGAACCGATATTTTTTCTTAATCGCCAGCTGATAGGTTTTTTTGATCAATTCTTGACCGGCAAAAGCAGAAACTAACAACAATAAACTTGATTTTGGCAAATGAAAATTAGTAATCAGACTGTCAATAAATTTAAATTTATAACAGGGAAAGATAAATAATTGCGTTTGTCCAGAATAGGGCAGGAGCTGATTTTTTTGATTTGCGGCAGTTTCTAAAACTCGAGCCGTGGTGGTGCCAACCACAATAATTCTTTGGCCATTTTTCTTGGCTTTATTTAAGCGTCTGGCGACCTCTTTTGATAGATTTGCCCATTCTGAATGCAGATAATGATTTTTGATATTTTTTTTGCGAATTGGCGCAAAGGTTCCTAAACCTATATGCAAAGTCACAAATTCAAAATCAATTTTTTGTTTTTTTAATTTATTTATTAATTTTTTAGAAAAATGGAAACCCGCTGTCGGCGCGGCGACTGAGCCTAAATTTTTCGCATATACAGTTTGATAATCGGGAAGGGGAGTCATTTTTTTAATGTACGGCGGAGTTGGAGTTTTGCCAATTTTAAATAATATTTCTTGAAATTTTTTACCACCAAGATTAAATAAAATTTGCCATTTCCCCTCTTTTTCAGGTTTTACAATCTCGCCCACCAAACCTTTTGAAAATTCAATTTTCTGCCCCACCCGCCGCCGATGTCCAGAAATTAACGCTTCCCAGCCTGCCTTGCCGCAATCTCTTAATAATAAAATTTCAATTTTACCACCGGTTTGGACTCGCTTGCCGATTAACCTGGCGGGAATAACTTTGGAATCATTAAAAACTAATACATCGCCTTTTTTTAAAAAAAGTGGTAAATTATAAAAATAATCCTCTGAAATTTTGCCGGTTTGGCGATTTAGAATCATCAAGCGACAATTTTCGCGAGGTTTTATTGGTTTTTGAGCAATTAAATTTTTCGGTAACTCAAAATCGAAATCTGCAGTTTTCATAATTAATTATTTATCATCAGGATTTTGGTTTTGATCTGGCTTTTTAACTGTCAAGTCCACAATCGTACCTTCGTGGAGCTCACCTTCGATTGGTTTTTCGGGGGTTTCGGGGGTTTCGGGGATATTTAAAACAGGTTCATTTTTATTTTCTGGAATTTTCGGAATTTGAAAATCAGGCGGGGCTGTTTTTGGAATATTTTCGGAAATCGGTTTTGATTCAGGTTCGATTGGGGCAGATTTGGGGGATAAATTTTCTGATTTTTCAGCACCTAAATTGGCAATTCCGCCGGGACGGCGCAAATCTTTATGATTAAAAACGCCGACAGCCCTCTCACCCAAACCCTCTGCAGTATCAATTGTTTTAAGTGCCACATTTCCAGATGGAGAAGAAATTAATCTTTTATATTCAGAGGTTAATTTTTGGGTAAATTCGCGCGGGTGGGGAATATTGGTGAAAATAAAATTACGGGCAGTACCGGCGGTTTGAATTTCGACACAACCGAAATCAAGCATGGTTCCAAAAAAACCGGTCACCTTGGCCGAAACATCTTCAACGTGCAAAATATCTAATTCGTCAATGGTGCGATTAAAGAGACCATTTTGATTAATATCAACGATTCGTTTATTGGTTAAAATGACGATGTCAAAATACAAATTGACAAAACCGAGTAAAAAGGCGGCGGAGATAAACAATAAATACATTGACGAAAATACAACCACAAAATTAATTATTGAACCTACAAAAAATTGCGGATAAAAACGAATGGAAATCATCAACAAAGCAAAGGGCACGATGAGCATCGCGAAAATGATGATAAAAATTATTAAAAACATAAACCAATGTTTTCTGGTGAAAATTAAAACTTCTTCGTCCACGTCAGCATTAGGAAAAATTTTACGTAACCGATCTTGATCTTCCATTTAGCCACCTCTAAAAATTTGGGGGATAAATTCTTCGATCGACGGAAAACTGACGCTCCCCCATTTTAAACTCAACATAATCGCTAATGAGAAAAAGATAATAATTCCGGTAACAACAATATAAGTGATCATCACTATCTTGGTCATATCACCACGAAAACCATATTTCCATAAATGATATAAACCTAAGCCGGAAATAATAATAAAACCTAATAAAAATGCCAAATAAGCTAATAATAAAATAATCATAAGTTTGCCTTTGACTGTATCATATCACAAAAAAGCTCAAAAATTAATGGCTAAATTAAAAAAAGAGCAAGTTTCTAAATTTTCCCTAAGTAGGAAACCTGCTCTGAAGGCTTGACAATTTATCGCCAAAAGCTTTGATGATATTGTCGCAAGTTAAAGCTTGAATTTGCTCCGGACTTAAACCTAAATCCTCGGGCAAAAAGCGTTCGACAAAATCTCGATAAAGATAAAGGGAAGGGATGCCAGACGGCGGATCTTGAGAAAATAGTTTTTCGCCAATGGCGTGAGGAGCATGGTCAGTTTCAACCCAATCGATTAAACCTGCTTGAAGGCATCTCCTAAGTCCTTCTACAACCGGCCAAACTCGCAAGGGAGGATTTACTTTGTAAATCAAACCATTGGCCTCTTTTTTCATAAATTCATTAGCCCACATTAAATAATGAGGAGTGACACCACAGGTAATTTTGATTTTGCCCCGAGCGTTATTAATCACATCAACTGATTCAGGGCAAGAAACATGACAAATATGCAGGGTACCAGCAAAACCCGTCTCAATCGCGAATTTAATTTGGTCTTGAATAGATTCAATTTCAGCTTCTTTAGGTCTCGACCAAGAATGTGAAATGGGGTTGGCGCGATTCCAAAGTTCGGGTTTCATTAAGTCTTCTTTCTCGCAATGCGCGGCTAAGACTCCCTTATACCCCAATTTGGTCAAAGTCTGATAAACCTGATACTGTTCAGTGTGAGTGGTAACTGCTAATGGACCAACTGATCTGCCGGCAAACATTTTTAAACCTACGATTCGATGGCTAAAATGTCTTTGTCCATAACATTCAATAGCTTCTTTTATTTGTTCAGGATCCGCGGTGACTCCCATGTATAAAAAGTATCTTTGATGTTGATCGTTTGGGACAAGTTCCAAAATATCAATAACGTCAGGTTCGGAAATAATTGGTCTCTTTTTATTCGGCATATCAAATACCACATCAACACCCTGTTGGGTGGCTAATTCCAGACCATGCGCAATCGTTTCTTTATGGGCTTCTTCTCTATCCCTTAAATGCTCGTGTGGATCGATTCTCATCTGGTTTGTGCCTCCTGTGTGTTGAGTTGTTAATGTCCAGCTGTGCAATTATTATACTTTAAAAAAATCTTTTACTCAAGCAAAATTAAGATTTATTTTTTAAACTATAAAAACAGCCGCAGTATTTTTGGCAATATAAACCCAAATCATGAGCTTTTTGGTGACCTTGGCGAAATTGGCTAACAAAATCTCGATCAATAAATTCTAAATGATATTTTTGAGCTAATTCCCCACCGATTTGGCGAACTTTGTCTAAATTCTGATAAGGACTAACCAATAAAGTGGTGGTGAAATATTTATAGTTTTTCGCGGCCGCAATCTGGGCAGTTTTCTCTAAACGTAATTTATAGCACGCAAAACATCTTTCGGGTTTTTCGAGATTTTCGTTCGCCACAAGATGCTCTTCGGCTTCATATTTTGCCACCATGATTGGCAAATTAATAATTTTGGCCAATTGCCTAACGGCTTTGAGTCTTTTTTGAAATTCTTTTTTGGGCTGAATATTGGGATTATAATAGAAACCTGTAACTTCAAAATCTTCAGCCCTTAATTTTTCCACCACCGAAATTGCGCAAGGCCCGCAACAAATATGAAGCAAAATTTTTTTCATTTTATTTGAACAATTTTTTCTGACGACGGCTAATTTTTTCTTTTTGAGCTTTTTTGCTAACTTCTTGAGGACATTTAAAACCTAAATATTCAAAGGCTTTGCTAGTCGCCATACGGCCCTTGGGAGTTCGCTTTAAAAAGCCTAAACGCATTAAATATGGTTCATAGACTTCTTCAATGTTGGCAATATCTTCAGAAGAGGCGGCAGCTAATGTTTCCAAACCTACCGGTCCGCCTGAAAATTTTTTAATTAATATTTCTAATAATTTTCGATCAGCTTTATCCAAACCAATACTATCAATTTGGAGCATTTTTAAGGCTTTAAGACAAATTTCTGGAGTGATTTTGCCTTGGTGCCTAACCTGGGCATAATCTCGGACACGGCGTAAAATTCGGTTGGCGATTCTAGGGGTCCTGCGGGCACTTTTGGCAATTAATATGATTGAAGTATTATCAATTGGAATCCTTAAAATTTTAGCGGCGCGCTTTAAGATCCTTTTGACATCTTTGATTTTATAATAATCTAGCTTAAAAATTGCGCCAAACCGGTCGCGCAAAGGCGAAGAAATCCCGCCGATTTTAGTGGTGGCGCCAATGACGGTAAACTTGGGCAGTTCTAACCGCAAGGTTTTAGCAGATGGTCCTTTTCCTATTATTATATCTAAGGCATAATCTTCCATCGCCGGGTAAAGCAATTCTTCAATCAAACGACCAAGTCGATGGATTTCATCAATAAACAAAATGTCAAAATCTGACAAACTGGTTAATATCGAAGCTAAATCTCCGGGCCGATCCAGAGTGGGACCCGAAGTAATTTTAATATTGGCAGACATTTCATGCGCCATAATTTGCGCCATACTGGTTTTGCCAATTCCGGCTGGACCATATAAAAGAATATGCTCTAAAGGCTCTTTTCTTTTTCTAGCCGCCTCGAGCATAATTTTTAAATTTTCTTTAATATTGTCCTGTCCGGCAAATTGCGCTAAAGTGCTAGGTCTCAAAGATGAATCGGCCGGGATTTCATCGGGTTTTAATTTACCACTTACTAAACGTTTTTTTTCTTTTTTGATTGCCATTTTAGGCTCACTTTCTCCCCTCCTTAAGGTAATGATATACTTAACGTTTACGGCCTCAGACCCCCTTTCTTTTTCGTAAAGAAAGTGTCTGACGCAAAGAAAACTAATTTGAAATCCCTATTCTGACAGAACCATGGAAAAGTTATTTTATATAATTTATTTTGCCATTTGCTTTAATGCCCAAGTAATTTTTTCTTCGGCGGTTTTTAAGTTTTTAGGAGTTTTGGCTAAGATTTTTTTGGCTTCTTCGGCTTTATAACCCAATGACTTGAGACCTTCTAAAACTTCACTATAATCCCCACCAGCGTCTAAAATGCTCAAATCGTCAACTGAGATTTTACTTTTAAGTTCGAGGATTAATCTGGTGGCAGTTTTTCGACCCACGCCAGAAATTGCCATAAACATTTCTAAATCATTGTTTAAAATTGCGTTTTTAATTTGTCCGCATTTGGCTCGGCTCAAGATTGCCATGGCCGCTTTTGGCCCAATTCCAGAAACTGTGAGCAATAATTCAAATAATTCCAATTCCTCAAAAGTTAAAAATCCAAATAGATCTTCGCAATTTTCCCGCAGATAATGATGCAAATATAATTTACTTCTTTTTCCAGTTTTTATGCCAGTCAAAGTTTGGGAATTTGCAAAAATTTTAAAGCCAGTATCGGCAGTTTCTAGAATCACAAAGTTTGGACCAACAAAATCTATTTTACCAGCCATGGTAATAATCATTTATATCCTTGATAATAATTGTTCAACTTCTAAATTTTCCGGTAATAATTTTATTTTAGTATTTTCGGCTAAGTTTAAGATTGAGTCTAAATCTTCTAAATTTGTTTTTCCACAATATAAATTTTTAAAATTTTGAGGATGTTGATGCAGATTATTGGTAACTTTTTTTAGACCTTGCCAATATATATTATCATACCAAAAACGAAAATTATGTGTATTTTGACAATCTGTAATGCCGCGAAAAATTCGAGCAGTCCGGCGCCAAGCTAAATCTTTTTTTATGCCTTTAGATTTTAATTTTTCAAAAGTTTCGCGAAAGTTTAAATTTTTAGAAAGGTGAAAAGCTAAAATGCTCAAAGCCTCGGAGCCAGTTTTTGGGAATCTGCATTTGCCATTCAAAACCGCCAAACCTTCTTCGCAAGTTAAAAAATTTTTACATCCCAAGGGCATACTTAAAATAGATAAGTTTGAATTCCAACCATTTTGTTGACGCAAAACATGGGTTTCAATTTCATGGGCAACTAATTGTTGAAGTCTAATTTTAGAAACTCGATGAGAATAAGGGATTATAATTCGAGGGCTATACTGACCCTCATTAATCACGCTTACGGTTATGGCAAGTGAAAATTTTTGATCAATAACCACGTTCCAGTGTCGAAGATGATAATGGCTAAGTGCTTTTTCAAAAACTTTTTTAATGGTAGTGGCGTCAAAATTACGAGATTTAATCTTTTTACGAGCTTTAAAAATCTTTTGGGCCTTTAAAATATCATCGGTGTTAGGTTTGCCGAATAAACTTTCAGATATTTTAGAAACTTGTTCGTCATTAATGCCGATTGCCTGAACTAATTCAATTTGCATTTTTAATTCTAATAATCTGTCAGCATACAATTTTTTAATAATTCGATTTTTTTCATTTTTTAAATCACTGAGGAAAACATCAATTAATTTTAAATAAACTTTTAATTTTGGATCGGTTTCATATTTAAAATGCGGGTTTTCAATCTTTCCAGAAAGAAAATCTTTTTTTTCAGCATCTAAATTTTTAGGTTTTACGTTAGCTAATAATAAAAACTGCGAGGCGATATCTGCTAATCTTTTTCCCCACCTTGCATCTAATTTTTCACGATTTAATTTTAGCATGGTTTTTTCAAAGCTCTTCAAAATATTCAATTATTTTTTTAGCAACATTAATACCAGTAATTTTTTCAAAAGACTTGAACATTGGCCCGCGATTAGCTTCTAATAAATAGTATTTCCCTTTATGCTCTAAAACATCAACGCCCGAAATATCATTTTTTTCCGCTTGGTTCGCAGCAATGGCTAATTTGGCTAATTTTGGATTCATCGGGTAACTTTTTGAATGCACACCAGAACTGGCATTTTGACCAGCCAAGGGAATTCCATGAGCCTTAGTTCTAACCATCGCACCTAATACCTTATTGCCAACAACAAGAATTCGAATATAACTATTGGTGGGAATAAATTCCTGAATAAGATAATTATCGACTAAATGATTTTGGAAAAATTTTTCAGCTTCGCCGAAATTGTTAATCAGATAAATATCCTTACTCTGCTTGCCCAAATTATGTTTAATAATAATTGGATAGGGGAGATTGTTAAATTTTTCTGGAGAGATTTTTTTTGCCATAAAATACCAAGTCTCAGGCTGAGGGAGATGATTTTTAGCAAATTGAAAACTGGTAAAATGTTTTCCTAGGAAAAATGGCTGTTTGGCTAAGCGTTGATCAATAACTAATCTACCATTTTCCAACATATATTTAGCCAAAATTTGAGCTTCTTCGGGGTGCTTAGTGACGCCGCGTGGTAATAGTAAATCATATTTTTGGGCTAAATCTTCACCGTCAATATTTATTACAAGTTTAGGTTCATATTTAATTGAAAATTGTTTGTAACCGACAAGATCGGCTGAGTGCCCTCTTTTTTCTGCTTCCTCTTTCAACCTGGTAGATTCTGGCGCGCCGCCCGCTCCTAAAATTGCAATTTTCACAATCACTCCTTTTTATAAACTTGTTTTAGGGTGGTTTTTTTAGCCGGGTCAATAATAAAATTTTTCAAGTCCCTTCTGCCAATAATCATGTCGCGCCTCAAATCACCACGATTAGCAATTGTGGCCGCGGTTTTAATTTTTTTACCCGAAATAATAAAGATTAAATTAATTAAAGGTCTCACTTGGTGACCGTGTGAAGAATGAACTTTTTTTGAACCAATTACCTTTTTATCTAAACTCAGTTCAGCGGCAATTTTTTGATCAATGCTGGTTCTAAAAGCACCGGTATCGGTTTTTGCCACCACATCTAAGTGTTGTTTTTTGGTAATTATTTTAACAGGTTCCAACATCCCCAAAACTCTTTTACCAGAAGCATCTTGAATTTCTCTAATTATTTCCCCACCAAATAGTTCTTTGGCAACGCGAATTGCTTTTTCCGTATCTTTTATTTTAAGATCTTCGACTCTTTCCAGCCTTCTTTTTAGGGGTGATAAATTTGCTAACTGGATCGCTAATCCTGGTCTGGCATTTAATTCCAATATTTGCGGGCCATCTTCGCGATCTAAAACAATATCCACTCCCAAATAACCCAAACCCACCGCTTGCTGTGCTTCGGAGGCTAAATATAAAATTTGTTCCCATTCTGGAATCTTTAAACCATTCAACTTTCTTTTAGTGCCTGGAAAATAACGAATTGTACGATTTTTCCACCAAGCACGCGTGGTAATGCCTGAAGCAATTTCTACGCCCACTGCTACCGCGCCCTGGTGAATATTTGCCCGCCCGCCAGAATCGCGAGTCGGCAATCTTAACATCGCCATCACCGGAATTTTGTTATAAACGATGACTCTAATATCAGGCGTGCCGCGAAATGAAATTCGTTTGAAAAAACGGTGAGTTTTAACTTTTTGTTCGATAAAAGCCGTGTCTGGAGCATTATTCATGGAAAAATTTCCATCTAAAATATCCAAAATATGCATTTTAATATCAGAAATATTAATTTCCGAACTATCTTGTTTTGACCAACCATGCTTTTTTTTACCAAAAACCACTAATATTCCCTCGCCACCAAAACCTCGAGCCGGCTTGATCACAAAACTGTTTGGTAAGCTTTTCCAATCAAAATTATCTAAATCTTTTTTAGATTCAAAAACTTGATAGATTTTTGGGGCTGACAAATGCGCTCGTTTAAGAATTTGTTTAGTAAGCAATTTATTATCCACCAACCTTTTGAGGCGGCGGGGATTGGAGGGAGCAATAAAAAGAAGGTTTCTAGAATTCATCCCTAATAAATTTTTGAATTTTGCCATCAAAACCCCCTTTACAATCTGGGATTTATTATTTAGATTTAATTACTTGTTGAAAACGAAAATATTCGGTCAACCTCAAACCTGTCCAACGACCAATTAAAAAATTAAAAATTATTAAGACTAAAATTATGGCCGGGTAACTAATAATAAAATTTTGAACCATCTTGGAGACCATTAAAAAATAGCAAAAAATAGAAATTATCAAAGTCTCAATCGTCAACCAACCAGCTTCACTCCAGCCACGTTCAATCTGTAAATTTATAAATCTTTCCACCAAAACAATCATCATCAACATTGGAAAAATCGCAATCCCAGTGAGGTTGCCAATACCTAAATTGGCGCTAAAAACAATTAACAAAAGAGTGATAAAACTTACTAAAGTCAAAATTAATGCGGCTCTGGGTAAATATAAAAGTCTTAATTTAACTAATAAAAAGCGAAAAACCGTACCTAGAACTAAGATGATCGCAAAAAAAAGCAAACCAAATTTAATGCCAGTGGCTAAAAATGAGATTGACAAAATCGAGGGTAAATAAATTCCCAAGCTTTTTAGGCCCACCACCTGGCGAATAAAAGCAATAATAGTGGCAATGATTGGAAACATCAAGACCAAAATAATCATTTCGCGGGGAATTCCATTCGTGATGGCTTGGTTTATCCAATCGCTCATAAAATTAAGAGACGATAAGTTCATAAGCCTCCTTATTAAACTAATCAAAAAGGAATAATTACTTTTTTAGCTAATTATTTACTGACTTTATTCTATTGTATATGAGGACGAAAAGCAACCTAGAGATTTATTTGTGGTAATATTTTTCCGCTAAATCAGCTAACTTTGATAAAAGTTGAGCATTGCCTTCAATTTTTTCCACTGAAACATCAGCAACATGGGCGGCTTTTTCTTGGCCTTTTTCACCGACTATTTCGGATTTGAGAACTAATACTCCGGCAGCTTTTCGTCCAGCTAAAGCAGCAGTTAAGTGCGCTGCCCGCAAGGCTTTGGCATCTTGGTTACTGTCTCCCATAAAGACTGCCCCATCAAAGCCGCCTGGAGTGCCTTTGAAATATGCTTTACGCTTCGGATCGTCTTCCTGGCGATATAACTGAATCAAACTTTTTTCCTTGCCCTGTTCCCCATATGGTGAAATTGATACTCCGCATTGCGGATTTTTAAGATCTGGATTTTTTCCAATCGTTAATTTATACAAAGGTTTTAATTCATCTGGAATATCGTGTTCATATTTTTGTTGAATAATCCCAATATATTCGTCCCATTTGGCTGGATCAACTTGATTTAAATTGTAGGTTTGCGTTAATCCCTCAGAAAAATCAGTATTAACCGCTTTTTTCTCAAGAATGACTTTTCCGGATTTAGTTTGAATTTCCGAGGTTAATTCAGGCTGATCTGTATCAATTATAGCCTCAGTTTAGGTTAAAAATTCATTTCGAATTCCGCCAAGTAAATTTGTAATTTGTTGTGAATGCGGCTGGAATTGTTCATCAATTATGCTTTCGCCTTGAGATGGATTATTGGGGTCTGTTTTGTAAACTTCCCAACCGGCAGTCCCAACGATTATTGAACCTGGAACTTCAATTTTAGCTGCACCATCAGCCCCGCTCCGACCAGTCATAACCACAATTGGAATTCCTGAATTTTGTAAGCGTACTAATGAGTCTTTGGCTAAAGGATCAACTTTACAGTCGCGCGGATCTTGAGCAAATGGTAGCACGGTACCATCTAAGTCTGTCGCAAAGACTAAACTTTGAGCAGTTTTTAATATATGCTCAAATTTATCTAGACTTTCTTCAACGGTGAGAGGTCTTTCTAATTCTGGGGTCCGAAATCTTTCTGATTGAGCGACTTTGCTAGTATTTTGTGGGGCTTTAAAATTTTCCGCTCCTTCGGGAGTATTTGATAACGTTTCGCTCATTTTAGCTTTCTATCCAAAACCTGCTTATATACTTTTTCATAATCATTAGTCATTTTTTGAATAGTAAAATTATCTTCAACATGCTTTCGGCAAGCTCTTCGATCTATTTGACCAATTTTTTTGACTGCTTCTGCCATCGCATCAATATTTCCAGGCTCAACTAAAAACCCGGTTTTACCATCAACAACGGTTTCAGATAATGCCCCGCGATTAAAAGTAACGACCGGCGCCCCACAAGCCATGGCTTCAACCGGCACTAAACCAAAGGGTTCGTCCCAAAAAATCGGATTTAAAAGACAAATTGCGTATTTTAATAATTTATTTTTTTCCTCAAAATCTGCTTCACCGACATAGCGGATCTGCGTGCCATCAATTAAGGGTTCTATTTCTTTTTTATAGTATTCAACATCGGCTTTTGATTCTTGATCTAATTTGGCTGCCATAATTAATTTCATTTTTAACTTTTTAGCCACCAAAATCGCTTCCTTTGTACCTTTTTCGTAAGTTATTCGTCCCATCCAAAATAAATAGTCTTTGGGCTGATTTTTAAAGGCAAATTGATCAACTTCAACACCATTATAAACCGTCGCAATATAATTTAAATCTTTTAAGGCACGTTGAGCATTAGAAATACTCACATATAAACTATCCCTAAATGTCTTGAGCAGTCTGGTTCTTTCAGGTGGATTTTCGGCGCGATCAATATTACCATGAAGGGTGTGAATAATTGGAACGTTGCTAATTTTGCTGAAAACTGAACTATAATTAACAGCGTGGCTATGAATAATATCAGCCTTATTTTTAATCGCATATTCAACAGCTTTAGCCACATTTGTTAAACTATCAGCATAGCTTGTCCAGGCAACCCCATCACGATATAAGGCGCGCGGATAAACTGAAACTAATTTTGCTTTTGTAATTGAATCTCCAGTTGCAAATAAGGTGACATCGTGACCGCGTTTAACCAATTCTTCGGTTAAATTTGAAACAACTCTTTCCGCACCACCATATAAAGGTGGGGGAGTTCTTTCGCGCAAACTGGAAATAACGACAATTTTCATTTTCCCTCGTTTTATATTTTTAACAATTCTTCAAGAAATGTCCCAGCCCATTGAAAAACATTATTTTCCGCCGCAGATCGCTTTAAAATTTGCATACGTTCAATTTTTTGTTTACGGGGCATTTCTAGGGCTAATTTAATTTTATCGGCGGTTTGTTCAATATTATAAGGGTTAATCATCACCGCCTCAGTGAGACCTTTTGAAGCACCGGCAAATTTTGAGAGCATCAAAACCCCTTCAGGTCGGCAGCTCGCGACATATTCAAAACTAGCTAAATTCATGCCATCATCTAAAGAATTCACCAGACAAAGGTCGCCGCTTTTGTAAAAAGAAACAATATCTCGAAAATTAAGTTTTTCCTCAATAAAGTAAATCGGCACCCATGTTCCCTTTTTATATTTCCGATTAATCTTATCAATCCGATTATAGACATCTTTTCGAAGCTGACGATATTGCGGGATTTTTTCTCTCGAAGTTGCCCCTAAACCAACATAAACAAATTTTTTCTGATACTTGGGATATTTTTCCAGGAAACGATCAATGGAATCGAGCCTTTCTAAAATTCCCTTGGTATAATCAATTCTATCCACGCTCACCGCTAAATGTTTGTAAGGACTCTTGACCACATTTTTAATAAAAGGGCTTATCCTTTCTCTAATTTTTTTAGCGGTTCCGGCAAATAAATTATAATCTGTCCCAATTGGAAAAGAACGGATATACGTCCGGCGACCATGATATCTAACGTATGAATCTTCACGGTTAACGCGAGCTTCAAATGATCTTTCAATGCTATTGAGAAAATTATTAATATGATAATTTCGGTGAAAACCTAATAAATCATTTCCCAATAAACCTTGAAGAATTTCTCGACCCCAAGGACAGGTTCGAAAAATTTCATAGGTTGGCCAAGGAATGTGCCAGAATTGGGCAACTTTAATCTTTGGATTTTTTTCTTTTAATAATTTTGGCAACAAAGCAAATTGATAGTCTTGAACCCAAATTAAGGCTTTTTTTGAACCAACTTCTTTGAGGATAATTTCGGCAAACTTTTCGTTAACTTTTTTATAAGCTTGCCAATATTTTTCATCAAAAGTCGGCCGTACATAAACAATATGACACAATGGCCAAAGGGTTTGGTTGGAAAAACCAAAATAAAAATCATTAATTTCCTGATTGGTTAACCAAATTCTTTTGAGCTGATACTTGGGATTTTTTGGCGGCAAACCAACTTTGTCATCAACATCTACCACTTTTTTATCCGTTTCACCATTGCCAATTGCGGCCCATGTCCCACCGGTTGCCTGCATCACCAAATCTAATGACGCTCCTACGCCACCTGGGGTTCGGCGGGCAAGTATTTTACCATTGCTGACATAATGCTGATACGGTTCTCGAAAGGAAACAACGATTAAATTGTAATCTTTAAACTGGTCCTTGACTAATCTTTTTAGAGAATTCAGAGTCCACATTTCAACTCCTTTTTTCCCTCGGAAAATTATTAATTATTTCAAGATATACTTTTTCATAATCTGCAACCATCTTAGAAACTGAAAAATTTTCCATGACATGCTGACGGCAAACTTTTCGATCAATCTGGTCAATTTTTTTTAAAGTTTCAATTGCACCATCAACATCTTTTACTAAAAAACCGGTCTCGCCATCTTTGATTAATTCTGGCATTGAACCACGCTTGGTGGCAATTACAGGCGTACCAGTCGCCATGGATTCAACCGGCACTAAACCAAAAGGTTCGTCCCACTGAATTAAATTTAATAAAGCTTTGGCATTTCGCAATAATTTATTCTTCTGTTCGTGATTTGCTTCGCCAAAATAAATGATTTGCTTATTATCAAAATGCGGCTCAACTTCTTGATGATAATATTCCATATATTCTGGGTTCATTTCGTCAATTTTGCCAGCCAAGATTAATTTTTGGCCAGTTTTTTTGGCCACTTGAATCGCTTCCCTGGGACCCTTGGATTCTGAAAATCTGCCCATCCAAAATAAATAATCTTCGGGCTGATCATTAAAATCAAATTTATCAACTTCGATGCCATTATAAACTGTGGCCACATAATTTAGATTAGGAATTTTTCGCTGAGCATTGCTAATGGTGACCAAAGGATGCTCTCGATATTTTTCTAAAAAGATTTTTCGATTTGCTTTATCCGGTGTAGTTGGCATTTCAAAATGCATTGTTGAGACAATTGGAGTTTTTAAATACCGGGCAAAGGGCAAAACAAAATAGTCAACCCGGGTATTAAATTGGACATGAATAATATCAAATTCTTTTTCCATATCTAAAGCCTGGGTTAAATTTAATAAAGGATATAAAAATTCATTCCAGCCAATACCCATTTCTCGTAAAGTTTTAGGGACGACCGAAACTAAACGTGCGGAGGTTTTAGAATTGCCAGAAGCAAAAACTGTCACTTTATGCCCATTTTTAACCAACCCTTCCGCGAGGTTGTAAACGACCAATTCTGTCCCACCATATTTTTCTGGCGGTACTTTTTCCCAAATAGTTGAAACAATAGCAATTTTCATTGCGAGGTTTCCTTCCAAATTTATTAACTATTTTGTTTATGAAATCGAATTTGCTTATTTTTTCTTTAAGAAAAGGGCGCCGCGTTCTGGCGAAACAATATCAATTGGGATGCCGGCGCCTAATTCAAAACCGCCCCAGAAAGACATTCTCGGTGTAATCTCAATATGAAAATGATAAAAATTATTACCTTCTAAAATATCAGGTGGAGTACTGTGAATATATAGATTATATCCCGGATCACCTAATTTTATATCAATTTTGGCTAAGACTTCGTGTAAAATTTTGGCCATGTTTTTTCTTTTAGCATCCCTAATATCTTCAAAATGCGGGATGTGATCTTTTGGAACAATCCAAGTTTCAAACGGAAATCTGGGGGCAAAAAAGGCAAAAGCGACAAAATCATCATTTTCTAAAATAATGCGGGCTTTTTGCTTTTTTTCTTCTTGAATAATATCGCAATAAACGCATCGATGGTGTCGCTGGTGATAATTTTTAGCACCATCCATTTCTTTGGTCAAATTAATAGGAATTACCGAGGAAGCGAAAAGTTGTGAGTGAGGATGAGCGACAGTCGCCCCAGATTCTGGACCATGATTATGAATAACCATCACATATTCAATATCTGGATCTTTATAATAATATTTCATACGCTTTTGATAAGCCATTAAAACTTCGTCGACTGATCGTGGACTTAATTCGGAAAAGTCACGAAAATGATCTCGAAAAATTAAAACTTCATGAGCGCCAACACTATTGGTCGAAAAATAAAGGTTTGAAGCTTGAAAAATAATTTTCTTTTCCATAGTAAAAACCGGGTATTTATTGGGAATCACGAGTACATTTTTAGTTGATACTTCGGCAATAACAGTTTTTCTGGCGGCACTGTCTGGACAAAAAGGACAATCCTGAGTTGGAACCTTTGGGGGTTTAGCGCGAACATAATCTCTTGGTCTTTTCGCACGTTCTGGGGCAATAATTGAATAATCCCCAGTAATAATATTTTGTCTTAAAACTGGCATCCGTCTCCTTGCTAGGCATTTGGTTTATTTTAATATTTTTTGATATTTTTTTCAAGCCCTAACATGATAATTTTTAGTATTTGCAATTATTATGCCCGCAAATAGCGACTGCTAAGGCGTCAGCCGCGTCATCTGGTTTGGGTAAAAAATCTAATTTCAAAATTGCTTTAACCATATTTTGAACTTGGACTTTATCAGCCCGACCATGACCGCAAACCGATAATTTGACTTCAAGCGGAGTAAATTCTAAAATTTCTTTTTTGGCCTTTGCCGCCGCTAATAAAACGACTCCACGCGCTTGGCCGACTGCCATCGCGGTTTTGGCATTATTGAGAAAAAAAAGCTTTTCCACGGCAACTAAATCAGGAGAAGTCTCTTGAATGATTTGGCTAATATCCTGATAAATTTCAATTAATTTTTCCGGCAAGGGAATTTTCGGCTTGGTGGCAATCACCCCATAATCTAATAATTTATAACAATGTTTTTCCAGTCTAACTAAACCAAAACCAGTAGTGGTGGTGCCAGGATCAATCCCTAAAATTATCATCTGACTCCATTTTATCAAAAAATTAAAATCAAATCTCTTTTTTTAATATTAAGCCTCGGTCTCTTTGATTAAATCATCAGGAATATCAAAATTTGCCGCCACAGAAACAACTTCATCAATATTATCTAACTCGTCCATTAGTTTTAAAATTTTTTTCGCCGCACTCGCATCTTCTACCTTGACAATATTTTTGGGAATCATGCTGATTTCTGAATTAATTATTGCGAGATTTTGTTTTTGGAGTTCATTTTTAACTTTTTCTAATTCCTCGGGTTTAGTATAAATTAGGATTTCACTTCCTTCATCTGTGACATCATCAGCGCCGGCGTCAATGGCGATCAATTCTATTTCTTCTTTGTCTTCCCGATGGGACCCCTTTGGGACAATCCTTATAATTCCTTTTTGTTCAAACATCCAACTGACTGAACCTGAACCCGCTAATTTGCCACCGGATTTATCGAGGATGTTTCTAATTTGTGAAGAGGTGCGATTTTTATTATCAGTGGTAATAGAAATTAAAATTGCCACTTTTTCTGGACCAAAGGCTTCATAAGTGGCATCTTCAAATTTGACATCACCCAGTTCACCGGTGCCGCGTTTAATCGCTCGATCAATATTTACTGAGGGCAAATTGGCTTGTTTGGCTTTTTCAATGGCTAAACGGAGCTTGATTTCGGATTTTTCGCGCGCAGCGATAGCAATAAGATGGGCTAATTTGGTAAAAATTTTACCTTTTTTCTTGTCAGCAATTTCTTTTCTAAATTTTATATTTGACCATTTTGAATGACCCGACATCTTCGCTCCCTTCAGTCGCTCAAAATTAAAGATTAAAAATAAAAGATTCAAGATGAATATAAAAAACGATATGCAATTTTTGAAATTTACTCTTAATTTTTGCCCTTTGCTCTTTTATTTTACTCTCTTTTGATGAAAAGTCCAGTTTTTACTTGACTTTTTGATTTTGATGTGTTATAATATAGGCATTCGAGGCTAACTTTAGCTTCGTTCGTGATATTGTTCGTTAACAAAACCCTTCGGGGTTAAACTTTCCGCCTCTGCGGCGGAGAAGGAGGTGTTAACCGTGAGGTTGGCACTTGCAATCGTCGTGTTGCTCGTTGTTGCTGCGTCAGTCACATTGGCGCAGTCGGCCCCAACCTGCGTGGTCGTCGTTGACCCGCAGGCCGAGTACGGCTACGGCGGTTATGGGGGGTACGACGGGAGCTACTATTACAGCTCCCAACTCTCCCAGATCGCCAAGCAGGAACTGGAGGCTGCGCTCAGCGAGCGCGGCTGGCTGGTTCTGCTCAATGCCTCGGACGTCGGTCCGACCCAGGAGGAGTTGCTTCTTGAGAACTCCGAATGGGGCATCAACGGCAGAAATCGCCAACCTATCGGTGATTTCACCGGAGCAACAGAGACATTTCTTGTCTCCGCCTTCACATTTGGCGGCCGCGATTTTGAACTCGCGGCTTGGCTGGATGATGCCTATCCTTCGGTCCGACTCTCGGACCTACGGGTGAAGGCGATTATCCGGCGTTCGTCAACGCGGACCCGGGAGGTTCCCGCGGTCTATGAGGGCTACGGCTCGAAGCGGATTGTCAAAGACGTCCGCTTGGGTATCCAGTCCTCGCGGAATTTCTGGGGTGGTCTTGTTCAATTGGCAAGCCAGGCTCTCGAAGCTGGTTTAACTGATTGGCAAGACGCCGGACGAGCCGCCGCACGAGGCGCCATCGAAAATGCCCTTCGGGGTATTGAAGCGCCACGCCAACTGGCTCCCACAACCAGTTCGTCAGCTTTCACAAGCGCTGACGCGCAAACGTCAACCCCCCGGTACATTTTCCTAATGCTTTATGGTCAGGAAGTTTCCGAGGGCGACCGCTTCGGCATTTGGCGAGACAATCGTCAGATCGCCGAGGTTGAGGTCGAGTTTGTCCGCTCAGACAACCGAGCATCCTGTCGAGTACTTCGCAGCTCGGTTCCTGATCTTGGCCGCCCCGGCGACTCCGCCCGCAGTCTCACCCCGACCATCCCCATAGAGCAGTAGCTCCACCAATCTCTCCCTAAGGGAGGTGAAACAATGCACTTCGAAACTAGAGTAGTCGTTGTAGAAACTGAAGGTAGGGGCGTCAGGGCAGCAACCGAACAACTCGCCGTGGATATTGCACTGCTTGGATCCGAAGGCTGGGAGGTCAAAGGACTCAGCAGCATGCTCCCCGACGAGTACCACGGGTACCATATCTGCGTCCTCCAACGCCCCACCTCTACCAAGTCCTAACGTCTCGTCGCAAGTGAGTACATCGTGTGCATCCTCGCCCGACCCATCGAGGCCGGCTAACATTAGCGGTCTCGCTACCTGGAGTTGGATCTGATGATCATAACCTCAAGGTTATGATTTAGCGGCAAACCGCTATCTGCCTCCCGGCAGAAAATCAGACCCAGCTCCTTTTCGTTTTCAAAAAATAAATTGAGAATATAGAGCGAGGCGTCTCCTAAGAAAAGTGTCTCGAGCCAAACCCGAGGGAATTTTTTAAATAAGTTGAAAGTTTATGGTTTGGCGAAAGTCAAGTGATGATCGAGAAAATTTTATCAAACAAGAAAAAATTATCGGAGCGTCTTTTCGTGGAGTATGTTGAGCGAAATTATTTGGCGGTTTTAACTTGATAAGTTTGACCGTTAGTATTTATCTCTATGATTCCGTTTTGATCTGTTCTCAATATTTTAATATTTGGAATTTGTTTTAATAAATCTAAAGTTTTTTTGGTGGGATGGCCATATCGATTATTTGCACCCACAGAAATTATTGCCACTTCAGGATTTACTTGACTTAAAAATTCGGTCATAAGAGCGTTTGACGAACCATGATGCGAGACTTTCAAGACTGTACTTTTAACCATTTGATTATGACTTAAAAATTCGGTTTGTGCATCTTGTTCTAAATCGCCCATAAAAATCGCGGAAAATTTTGAATCTTCTAATCTTATCACCACCGAACTATTGTTTGGGTTATTCATAGTTTTGCCTTGTAAATTTTTAATTGGATATAAAATTTTTAGTTTAATTTGGTTTTGTTGAAAAACTATTTGCCCTATTTGAGCTTTTTTTGTTTGTATTTGTTTATTTTTTATAAGACTTAAAATTTCAGTGTATTCTGGACTGGAATAGGCGACACCGGTTAACCAGATATTTCCTATTTGATATTTATTAATAACGTCAATCAAGCCAGCTATATGATCTGCGTGCGGATGAGTAATAATTATTGACTCAATTTTTCGGTCATTAAATGGCATATTCTCGCCCAGACACGATAAGACAGAATTATCCGGACCACCATCAATTAAAATTTGTTCATTTAATCCAGGTTCAACAATAATTGCATCCCCTTGTCCAACATCACAAAAAACTATTTCTAAATTATTTTCCGATTGTTGGTTTTGAAAAACCGACAACCAAATTAAAATTGCAATTCCCACTAAAAACCCAAAAAATGGCGCCATAATTTTATTAGATATTTTTGGCATTTAATTTCTTTTGTAATTTAATAATTTTTTTATCTTTTTGATAATACCAAATTAGAAAAACAGCCATTAATAAATACCAAGAAAATAAAATTGGACTCGAAATTGTAATTTGTTCTAAAGAAGCGAAAGGAATTTTAGCAAAATTTGTGACGACTAAAATTATATATTTCAATACCAGCCAAGAAAACCAACCGACAACTTGACTAAAACTGATAAAGATAAAAGATGACATAACTGCCAAAAAACCCAAAAGCATCGCTAAGGGAATGATTGGTAAAATCAAAACATTCACAATCGGCGCGACCACTGAAATCCTATGAAAATTAAATAAAATCAAAGGGGTAGTTAAAATTTGTGCAGATAATGTGGCTAACAGAGGTTCGGTAATAATTTTAGGAATTTTAGGATACAAACGCCAACGAGAAAAATAATTTTCTAAGATCGGGACAAACCAAATTAAACCTGCCACGGCCATAAATGAAAGTTGAAAACCTAAATCTGCCCGAATAATACGCGGATTTATTAAAACCATCAGCAGCGCGGTAATTATTAAGGCTAAACTAATATCAGATTTTCGTCCCAATCTTTCTGCCCAAATTATAAACATTGCCATCACCGCTGCCCTGACTACAGGTGGCTCAGCGCCAACCATAACCGTGAAAAGAAAAACACCAAGAACCGCGGTGATAATTGACAATTTTTTCGACCACCTTTTGGTTAAGGACATAAAAACTTTAATAATAATGGTAATATTAAAACCAGAAATTACCACAATATGGGTAGTACCGGTTAAATTAAAAGCAGACATTAAATTTTCAGGAATTGAATTTTTCGCGCCGATGAGCAAGCCGGCTAAAAATGAGCTTTCCGGTTCCGGTAAAATTAAATTAATTTTTTGAGAAAAATTCTGTTTAGCTTTTGACAAAGCACTCAGTAAGGCTTGCCAGCTGGAGGCAACAAAATTTTGCTTAAGATCGACGGGTTTTTCAATTTCGGTAATCTTAGGATAAGACATTAGTGAATAAATTTCTGACTTGGCTAAGTATTGACCATAATCAAATTCCGAAGATGATTTTGGCTTTAAAATTTCCCCGGAAATTTCTAACCACTGGCCCTGTTGATATTCTGGAAATCGCCTGAGCTTGATTAAAATTTTACCTTGAGCATTTTGAAAATCTTTTTGATTTTCTGGATGAATTCGATATGTCAAAATAACAAATTGCTGCTGGTCTGATTTTATATCTGGGGTTTTGACAATTTGACCCTGAATCTGAACAGTTTGATTTTGCCAGCTCGAAAGCTGATCTGGATGGCGCATTTCATAAAAATGTGAATAAAAGATGCCAAACAAGAAAAATAAACCGGCAATGACCATAAGGCGAATTTGAAGATCTTTCCAAAATGAAATTAGCAAAATCAATAAAAAAATTAGAGCCAAGACCATAATCAAATTATTATAACCCAAAAAAGAGGCCGCAAAGATACCAAATAGTAATGCCGCCGAAGAAATTAACAAATATCTTGATTTGCCAATTTTTTTCATTATTATTATCTTAACATATTTGACGAAACTTCGAATATTTACTAAAATGAAAGAGAGATTAAAGGAGGGCAATTGGGACGAACGGTTAAAATAATAATCACGATTTTATTAATAGGGATTGTCGGTTTTGGCGGATATTATTTTTATATGCAAAGGCAGCAAAATACAACTCAGACTAACACGACCACTGATAACACCACCCCCCCTACAAACGATGGGAGCTCAACAACCAGTACTGAAATTAAAACGATAATCACTGTCAATCCGCAAGATTATGACAACGCTCTTCAAAAAAATTTTGATACCGCTTCCCAAAAAGCTAGCCAATGGCAAAGTGATGCTAAATTTGTATATTTACAAATAGATTTGCCAAATAATTTAAATCCAGATAAAGCTAATGAAACTTATGTTTTTATCTCTGCAAAATCACCCTCAAATTATTGGACGATTGCTCAAAATTTAGCTGGAGAATATATTCGAGCAATTATTCCCAAAACTGATTTTTTAAAAAACGGAAGTCCTAAAGAAATTTTTACAAAATATTGGAAAACTGATTGGATAACGGCTTTTCAAAAAGCCGATTTAGAATCTGGAAAAGCCTTTCGAGAAAAATATCCCAATGATCTGGAAATTTCTGCCAATCTTACACATGGCGGCCCCAATGATTATTTGACTTGGATTATCAAGTACAATGCACCCAAAGCTGGCGAAAAACTTGAGGTTCAGGTTGATGCGGCGACTGGTGAAATTAATCAATCTTCATAATATTTTTTACAAATTGACAATTATTCTAAATAGATTAAGATAAAAAGAGAAAGAAAGGAGCGGGATTTGAACTCTCCCAGCTGGGATTTATTTATTATTATCTTTTTAGCAATTGCCACCGGCTATGGTTTTATTTTGCAAAAAGAAAAAGCCGCCGCGACTTTAATCAGCACTTATATCGCCTTAGCTGTCACCTCGGTTTGGGGCGAAGCGGTTTATAATATTTTATCCGGCAACACCATTTTATTTAATCAGGTTTGGTTTCAATCACATTTAAGCATCTTTACGGTTAAAGCGATTATGTTTGGTGCTTTTATTGTTTTGCTCTCCTTAAAAGGGGAGTATCTTAGTTCCAGAACCGGCACCGTCGGCTCAACGATTCTTCTATTCCTATATAGTTTCTTAAATGCTGGCTTGATTGTGGCGACAATAATTTCATTTATGGATGAAGCGGCGAGAACTAACCTACTTTTGCAATCCCAAGCCGCAGAAATGATTTTTAAATATCAAAATTATTGGATCGCGTTGCCGGCAATTATTTTAATTGTGGCTGGTTTTCGCAAAAAATCTAATTCCCAATCCGAACAATAAATTGACTTTAGTCTCCAAATTTGGTATTATAATTTTGAATTTGGAGATTTTTTATTATTAACGAGGGCCCGTAGCTCAGTGGTAGAGCGACAGCCTTTTAAGCTGTGCGTCGCGGGTTCGATCCCCGCCGGGCCCTTTTTCAAGAATAACCTCTTTTGAGGTTTTTCTGAAAAATGCTAGGTGTGGCGAGAACTCGCTGGCGATAAGCAATATATTAAACAAAATATCATTCAAAACAGAAATTTATGATCTATTTTTTTGATATTCGTGGATATTAAAATATGGCCACCCGAAGGTAGCCATATTTATTAAGAAGATTTTATCAAATCATTTATTGTGTTTTGGGGGCAGCCGGAGCAGAACCGACTTTGCCATATTTCTTGACCACCATAAAGTAGTAAAGTAAGTCGGCTAACCAAAGGAAACCCAATAATAATCCCAAAATCATCACAATTAACCAAGTGGTTTTTTCAGGAAAATCTCTTTTACTCAAATCAATTACCAGGATAATCCACCAGATAAAAAATAACAGACCTATTAAACCGGCGATGATCCAAAAAATTAACATTCCACCCAAAATAGTAGCACCGGCAGCGGCCGCGGCAGCATCAGTAGCTTCAGTAGAAGTGTCTGTCAACTGCGCTAATAATGAAAACATTGCCCTCCTTAATTTAACACCTAAAATTCAAAGCTCTGAATTGGTGTTGATTATTAATTAACTATATTTTTACTTTATCAAACTCTTTTGAGTTGTCAACCCGCCCGCAACGCCAGCAAGCTTGGCTT
>Ga0209324_10000010_pt1 | contig 127005 bp, 152 predicted proteins | sample Rifsed19ft3_FD_184015 | JGI IMG/M metagenome (GOLD analysis project Ga0209324, IMG submission 184015) | Soil microbial communities from Rifle, Colorado, USA - sediment 19ft 3 (version 2) | ecosystem: Environmental > Terrestrial > Deep subsurface > Rock core/Sediment | place: Rifle, Colorado...
TATAAAAGATATAAAAGCTGATATAGAGACCAAAACTGATGATATAAAAGATATAAAAGCTGATATAGAGACCAAAACTGATGATATAAAAGATATAAAAGCTGATATAGAGACCAAAACTGATGATATAAAAGATATAAAAGCTGATATAGAGACCAAAACTGATGATGTAAAAGATATAAAAGCTGATATAGAGACCAAAAATTAAAAGCTGATAATGAACACATTGATAATTTAAAAATAATTCTGGCAAGTGATGATGAATATGTCAGAAGAGGAGTCTAGGAAAAAAACAACTGGAGAGTCTAAGAATCATAGTAGAATAGCTGTGGCTTCCATTATAAGAAATGAGGAACGTAATGGTCATCTTAAAAAATTTTTTGCATGTTGTGAAAAATTAGAAAATTATCACAATATAATTTATATATTTATAGAAGGCGATTCTGTAGATAACACTTATGAAGAATTGCAAGATTGGTTGTCTTCAAGAGATGATTATGTATTAAAAAAAATAGATAGAAAAAAACCTCGTTTTCCTAAAGATAAGAGTTCTGGTAGAACCAAATATTTTGCTGAATTGAGAAATATATTAATAGATTTTGCTCTTTCAATATCAGATGTATCAGAAGTTTTGATGATAGATGCAAATTATGGATGGAAAGGTGATTTGGTGTCTATGTTAAGAAATACGAATGCAGACATAGCAGCCCCTTTAGTAGTAATGAATAAGAATAGAAATGGAAAATATCTATTCTATGATACATGGGCATTTAGAAAAAATGGTTCACAATTTTCTCATTTTTATCCTTATATTGGATATTCAAAATTGACCAAGCCAGTACATGTAGATAGTGTAGGAGGAGGTTATTTAATAAAGAGGAAAGTATTAGAAGCTAATGTCAAATACAATGGAGATAAAGATTGCGAACATGTTGGATTTTGTAGAAAGGCAAGAAAAAAGGGATTTTCCATTAAAATAAATCCTAACGTCTATATAATGAAGGGCGGAATTAGGCATCAATAAGGCAATATACATGTCTGATAGAAAGAAAAATGAAAAATATTATAGAAAGGATGAGTCTAATAGAAAGAAAGACGAGAAGAAAAAGAAAGAAGACAAACATGGCATAAGAAACTTAAGCGACTTCAAGCGATTTGTCAATAGAAACAAATCTTCTGGCAAGAATTGGTACCACGGATTAGATGGCAAGTGGTGGTGGGGTATGTCAGAAGATGATGCTATAAAATGCATCGAACAGGGTCTAATTCCAAATATAGAAACAGATAAGATAGTTTTCATATCTACATGGAATGTGAATTGTGGAATAGCCACATATACAAAATATTTGATGGATGATATTAATAAAATTGCTCCCAATTCATTCAGAGTAAATCCTATTAATGATGGTATATTAAAGCATAAGATTAAAGATGGATTGTCTCATCTTCAACATGAATTTGGTATAATAGAAAAACTTCCAAGAATGAAAGGAAAATTAATAATTACATGGCATACTGTATCTAAAAATATAAATGAAGCAATAAAAAATTTTGAATCTAATTATAATGTTGTAGCTCACATAGTCCATTCTGAATGTGCAAGACATGATATGAATACATTTAAAGATATATGGACAGTGCCTCATGGATCTACACTAATTCCAGAGATTAAAAAAGAAGAAGCAAGAAGATTATTGAACATAACAATTGATATGCCAATTGGCTTTGTGTTCGGATTTCAAAGTGGAGATAAAAATTATCAAAGACTAATTGATGCAGCTAGAAATACTGGTATACATATCATCATTTCTGGTGCTCCACATCGTCTTATGAGTTCTGTATATTTACAAAATGATAGAAATGTTACATTTATTAATAGATTTTTAACAGAAAATGATGTAAATTTATATGCTTTGGCAAGTGATTTATTATTATTTGACTATAATACAAAGGATCATTATTCAGTTTCTGGAGCCATGCACCGTATTATAGGTGCTGGTAGACCTATAATTTGTTCAGATATCAGACATTTTAATGACGTTAGACATAATTATAATTGTCTGAAATTTAAAAATCAATCGAAATTGGAATGGTGCATAAAACATGCATTAGAAGATTCAGAAAGACTAAGTCTGGCAGCAAAAGAGTATGCAGAAAAGACTAGTTGGGAAAAGACTGCAAAATGTCATATAGAAATATATAAAAGATATGCCGATAAGAATTTAATAAGATTCATATGAGACTAATAATCAATAGAATTAGATTTCATAATTAGATTCATAAGTGATAATATGGGAAGGGAAAGATTTAGAATGATTCGTCAGGATTGTGGACATGGTGCACGATCAAAGGTATCAATAATAAAAAGAAAAACTGATGGAAAATTACTCATATGGAAACAACCATTATTTGATGATAAATGGCATCATGAATCTCTTAAGAAAGAGATAAAATATGCAAAATTCTGGAGAAAATTTGGTGTAAGTAGGGTCAAAGTCAGTTGGTATCATGATGGTCGTTCTCTTTTAAAGACATATATCAAAGGTAATACCCTAGACCAGATTTTAAAAAAGAATCCAGAATTCTTCTCATATAAGAGTAGATCTTTGAAAGCGTTAAGAGAATTAATTGGATTCCTTATAAATTCTAGACACTATATTTACGATTTAATTGGTGAAAATTTAATTTATGACGGAAAAAGATGGCATATCATAGATAGTGGATCAGTCAGACAGAGAGATAGCCGTTCAGGAGTGAAGCAAGAATATAAAGAAGATTTTCTCAGAAGTTGGACGAAAGGATTATCATCTGAAAAAGATGTAGAATCTCTTAAATCATTTCTTGATTCTGTTAAATCAATAAAATATCGAAAGTAAATAAATAAAATAAGTAAATAAATAAAATAAGTAAATAAATAAAATAAGTAAATAAATGTAGTAAATAAACTTGAAAAATATCAATATCGATATGAACCAAATGCAGAAAGATGATGTTTATAGAAAATATATTTTTGATGAGATGTCAAAAAATAAAGAATATAGCATTATAGACCTTGAACATTTTGTGATATCTCTAGATTACGGTCATGTCAAAGAACTTTGCAGATATTTTTCATCTTATAGAAGAAATTGTGTATACGATTTTATATCTAAGGGTCCTTCTAATTGGAGAATCAGCAATGTTAGCATTTCTGATATTTATGTAGGAGAAGTCAATAGAGAAGTAAATTGTTATCTTGAAAGAAATAATTGGTCATTAAAAAAGATTTCTGAAGATGTGACCATAAGACAAATTGACGAATTTAAAAGTCAAGGAACTATTGATATAAAAATTTTGAATTTTATTGCAAAGAAAGATGATTATGAATTTACAATTATTGATGGTATGCATAGAATAATAAAATCTGCATGTGATGGTAGAAAAAGATTTAAACTTATTTATTACTGAAATATGAAATTTTATGAATATTACTGAAATGAGGCTCTAAATGGAGTATATATACATATGGGAAAAAAAGATGTTAGGACATTAGAAGAATTCGACCGGTTGGTTAATGATAATAAATTATCTGGTAAGCATTGGTATCATGGACTAAAAGATAAATTTTTACGTGATATGTCAGAAAGTGATGCTAGAATGTATTTCTCAACTTTTGAAGAAGAAGAACAAGCTTTAGTCGACAAAATAGTCTTTGTTTCTACGTGGAATGTGAACTGTGGAATCGCTACATATACAAGATATTTATTAGACAATCTTGACATAATGGTACCAGATTCATTTGGAATAAATCCTATTAATCAAGGTATACTAAAATATCAAAGTATTGGAAGGTTGACACATTTACAACATGAATTTGGCATTATTCCTGAACCTCCAAAAATAAAAAATCAGGAAACAGCTAAAGCTGTCAAGTTGATAATTACATGGCACACCGTATCAAAACATACAGAGGATGCGATAAAAGAATATGAATCCAATTATGACGTAGTAGCTCACATAGTTCATTCTGAATATGTACGCCATACTATCAATACTTCAAAAGATATATGGACAATTCCTCATGGATCAATGTTGATACCAGAAATGAAAAAAGAAGATGCCAGAAGACTTCTTGGTATAGATATAGATATACCCATCGGATTTGTATTTGGATTTCAAAGTGGAGACAAGAATTATAGTAGGCTAATAAGTGCTGCTAAAAATACAGGTTTGCATCTTATAATTTCTGGAGCCCCGCATAATGTTGCAACTTCTATACATATACCAAATGATAAAAACGTTACTTTTATCAATAGATTTCTAGTAGAAAATGAAGTAAATTTATATGCACAGGCAAGCGATATTTTGTTATTCGATTATGCAGCAAAGGATCATTTTTCAGTTTCTGGCGCTATGCACCGCATTATTGGAGCTGGTAAGCCTGTAATTTGTTCAGATGTTAAACATTTCAGTGATGTAGAGCATGGATATGATTGTCTAAAGTTTAAAGATCAGAAAGGATTAGAAAAATGTATAATAAGCGCATTTGAAAATAGTGAACAACTTAGTCTTGCTGCACTGGAATGTGCAAATAGGACAAGCTGGAAAAATGTGGCAAAAAGACATATGGACATATATAGAAAGTATACGAATATATAAATAATTTTTATATAGTCAAACAAAACTGTTAATATTATTAATAAGTATTAAGAAAAGACTTTCAACTAAAGATCGTTGTCTAACAATGTTAACAGATTTTATAGGCTAGGATACTCTCCTTGGATGTGACCTAGGTGAGGATTTGAAATTCTTGAAAAGCTTAGAAATATTCTTATAAAATATTATAATAGGAGCAAATATCAATTATGAGTGATATACCAAAAAATTTTACTGCAGATTATTATGACCAACATTATTTTTCAGATCCCAAGGGAAAACAATTTCGAAAGCCAGATGGTAGTATTGCTAATTGGGGATACCAAAATTCAACAGGAGAATGGTTAGGATGTAAACCTATAACTGAGGCTTGGAAAGATATATTTAGTCTGAGAAAGTGTAATACTGATTCTGGATTATGTAAAGTTCTTGATGTGGGTTGTGGTCGGGGTCAGTTTGTTACTTATCTCCGTGATATTGGTATCGAGGCATGGGGATTTGATTATAGTAACTGGGCAATACAGAACCCATATCCAAGATGCCAAAAAGGATGGATTATTCAACACGATGCTACTGCGACATGGCCATATGGAGGCTCAGCATTTGATTTAGTCGTCGCGCTGGATTTATTTGAACACATATATCTGGACGATATGAATAATATCATTAATGAAATGTATAGAGTAGCAAAAAAGTGGGTATTTCTTCAGATAGCGACATGCGGAAGTGGTGGCTTACAAGGAGATGGAACAGGTTATATTCTTAAAAAAGGTGAGAAAGTCCCTATAGAGCTGGAAAGCATGGCCGTAGCAGGACATGTGACCGTTCAGACAAGGCGATTTTGGGTTGATAAACTAATAAAAGGAAGAGAAGACAAATGGAGACTTAGAGACGACATGGTATTACAGTTTATCGGCAAAGTACCTACAGATATTATTAGCAACTGGTTAAAAAATGCCATAATAGTATTGGAAAATGTATGAAAATATTTTGAACATTTGTTCGAATTTGATATCAATTTTGTAATAGATGAAATGTATGAGTTTCTAAGAAATTTATAGCGATATTTTGCTGAAGTTAGTGGTTTACAAATGAGACACAACGGTGGTTTCAGTAATGAAGCAATTTGGCTATCTTATTTTTTATTGTATTAGCAATGACGGAAAAATTGTCGAGAGAATATATATTTTTCCTAGAACTGAGATTATTTGCAGATCATGTATTACAATAGTAAAAAATAATTCGAGAGGACCTGGATGGTATGAACAATATAGAATCAAAGATGAAAAGATATTAGAACAAGTCAATAAAATACTTGCAGAAATATTGAGAGGAGTTAGATGAGAATTTGCATCTGCGGCTTCTATGGATGGTCCAATTCTGGTGATGAAGCGATATTACAGTCTATTATGGACGAATTAGGATTGGAAAACGAATATATTATTTCGACTTCATTGCCATATTGTAACACTAATTGGAATAACTATTATAAGATTCTGAAAGATAAAGGATACAATATTGTGGAAATAAGGTCTCACGAAGACCTGAGAACTGATTTTGATTGTTATTTGCTGGGAGGAGGAGAACTAAATTGGGGCTATTCATGGCGACAATGTTTGAGTGTATTTGCGAGTGGAAAACCATGCATGAATTATGCTGTATCATACAATAGAAGATGGTATTATTCTACTAAATTGCATAAGTTATACTATGAATTCCTCAAGAATTTCGATGTTATAACTGTCAGAGACGAATATTCGTTAAACTTACTTAATGAAGTCAGTGCTGGATTAGGCAACTTGAATATTATACTTACTTTTGATCCGGCTATGAATCTGAAAGAGCAAAGATTTGAAGATTGTCCTGTTGGTAAAATAGCTGTATTTCCTAGATTTGAAGATGTTGTGCCAAATCAACCACAGTTAGACTGGCTTATGCAAAAACTAAAAAATGTATCTAATGATGCAATACTTATTGCGTGCGCACCAAAAAATATTGATGGATATCCTGTAGATCTAGAATTGTGTCAATATTTGAAAGATAGATTGCCAGGCTCCCAAATAATAAATATATCTCCATTTGAACCTAGAAAAGTGAAGTATTTAGTAAGCCAGAGCAGGATTGTATATTCTGGAGGAAGGTATCATCCTTTGATTTTTGCCATAGCTCATGATATACCATTTAAGATAACTCCTACAGCCAACTCATACACAAAGGTCCAATTTGTAAAAGATATGTACCGGAAGTTTGGAAGAGATGGACTAATAAAATTAGCAGAATTAAATAAAAAGATATTTTTCGATATGATAAAAAAATGAAAAATTTCCGATCATGATGTAGGTTCATGAATAGATAATTGTACAAAGTATAACAAGAGTAATATATGACTATAGATATAAGTATAATTTATGCTACAGCACGACCTGATTATCCTATGCTCGGAGAAGAAATGAAAGATGTACACCAATTTAAGCCATTTTTAGATAGCCTGGTAGGGCAGACATTTAAAAATTTTGAAGTAATAATTGTTGATGGCACAAGGAAAGAAAGAAATTTCGACTTTTCTGAATATAGAAAACATTTTCATATAAAGCACGTATATATGAAAGATGCACCCAAACGGGTCAGATGGGCCTACGATAAAGGTTTGTGGTCATTGCAAGGGTCATTCAACTTAGGAACTATATATGCAGATGGACGATTACTGTTATGGTTCGGAGACTGTGGATTTTTGCCAAAAGATAATATACTATCATTATATTGGAATTGGTACCAAAAAGGATACTTTCCTCAAGCGTTAGTAGTTTATTACAAAGGAAATAAACCATTGTTTGTTAGTGAGATCATAAATAATGGACATGGTGACACTGGTAGATCAGTTGAAACAACTAAGAAATTGGTAGAGATGGGTTACTTGAAGGACATACTCAGAGATTCCAGATGGAAATTTGTCGAAGATGAAGAAATAAAAGCTGGGGACGGGACTGGAATATATTATTGTCCCGGGGAACATTTTTATGGTTATGGAAGTAGTAGCTTGGAGAGTATGTTAAAAATAAATGGATATGACTGCAACTTTGATGGTGAAAGGGCCCTAACTGACGTAGAGGCAGGAATAAGACTTGAAAAATTGGGATATAAAATGGTGTGTGACAAAAATCTTTGGTTAGTAGAGAGGGCCCATGCAAGTATTCCAAAAGATACTTTGTTTGGAATGCCAAAATTGTGTTATAGAAGCAATTACAGTTTACTGATATTGAATAAGCAAAAAAATAAGACGACGGCCAATGATTACAAGTTGACTGGTATGGAACTAGAACAGATTGTTAAACATGGAACAAAATGGAACGTTCCCAGACCAGTACCGGGGACATACGAGTATGAATTATTAATGTACTGGTTCAACAACCCTCCAATATTTAATTTGACAGAATTGAGAAATGAAAGATTAAGAAAAGAAGGGTAGAAAATATATGGATATAATAGTGGATGTAGAAATATATATAAAATAGGAGAATAATATGAAAGAACTACAATTTGATGTGACGCAATACGACGAAAAATATCTTGCTGAAAAAGAAGGAAACTGTAGAAGATAGAGCATGCCTAAAATATCATTTGTGATGATAACAGCACGCACCGATAATCCTTATTTCGGTAGACCAGACTTGAACATATTTGAACCTACCATGGAGTCATTCAAGGCACAAACCATGAAGGACTTTGAATGGATAATCGTGGATCATCTATATGATGAACGAAAAGACTATTTCAAAAATATGAAGCTTTCCTTTCGTGTAAAACATGTGCCAGCTCATCCTAATGTATGGCACGATGTAGGCTTGTGTGGTGTTTGTACCCAATATAATAAGGGTATAATTTATGCGGATGGTGAGCTTATCTATTTTATGGGAGAGGGGTATCTTTTCATGCCTAATTTTTGTGATAGACTGTGGACGTATTACAAACAGGGATATGTTCCACTTGTATGGTATTTCTATGATAATACTTTTGCTCCGAAAGATGTAGTTAAATCCGAACCATTCTGGAGAACGACATATCCAGAAGATACAGCATCACCTATTCCGTATAATATTTTGGGATACACCGGAAAGAATATAACGCTTGAGCACAGACCAATATATGCTTTTAAGGGGAACAATAAAGAAGTTTATCCTGCTACATGGGAATGGTGGTTTGGCTGTTCATCTGCTCCACTCACAGCGATGATTAGGATAAATGGTTTTGACCAAAGATTTGATGGAGATCGAATGCTACTCGATTGTGACGTAGGTTCGCGTCTTCAATTAGCAGGGATTGACAAATTTGCTCTTTTTCGAGACTTATTTACAGTCCGAATATGGACTGATATAAGTGTCTGGAATCCAAAACTACCGAAGGATTCACCCAGTATTAAATGTAATCTTCCACTCATATGGTGGTCTCGTGATCGTAAGCGCTTCAAGGCAAATGACCATCAAATTACTGATATGGACATAAAATGGATGAAAGATGAATACTGTGGCAAACAGTGCCAAATTAGAGAACAATGCAGGATTCAACATCCATGGCAATTTCCATTTGAACATAAGGAAGGATATGGCTATAAAAGCGAGAAAAAATGGTTTGATTATTGGAGAACACATCAGATAGAAATAGATATGGTTAAGGAAAGAGAAAAGAGGATATGGGGAGATAAAAAATACTCAGAAGGAACTTTCATTACCATAAGGAGTTAAACATGAAAATATCATTTGTAATGAAAATATCATTTGTAACGATTTCTGCAAGAACTGACTATCCATATGTTGGTAGACCCGACTTGCATATATTTGAACCTACCATGGAGTCATTCAAGGCACAAACCATGAAGGACTTTGAATGGATAATCGTGGATCATCTATATGATGAACGCAAAGACTATTTCAAAAATATGAAGCTTCCCTTTCGTGTAAAACATGTGCCAGCTCATCCTAATGTATGGCATGATGTAGGTCTGTGTGGCGTTTGTACCCAATATAATAAGGGAATAATTTACGCGGATGGCGAACTTCTCTACTTTGTGGGAGAAGGATATCTGTTCATGCCTGATTTCTGTGATAAATTATGGACGCATTACAAACAGGGATACTTTCCATTTGCCTGGTATTTTTATGATAATACTTTTGCTCCGAATGATCAAATCAATCCAGCAGACACTGAAGTACCACCAATTCCTTACAATATTTCGGGATACACTGGACAGAAAATTACCATTGAACACAGACCTTTAGTTGCTTTTAAGGAAAACGACAAAGAAGTTTATCATGCCCCATGGGAATGGTGGTTTGGCTGTTCATCCACTCCATTGGATGCAATGCTCAAGATAAATGGTTTTGACCAGAAATTTGATGGAGACCGTATGTTGTCCGATTGTGATGTAGGTTCACGTCTTCAATTGGCTGGATTTGATAAATTTGCTCTCTTCCGAGACTTGTTTTCAATTCGAGCACTGACAAATACAAACATATGGAATCCAAAACTATTAAAGGTTGGACCTAGTATTAAATGTAATCTCCCGCTCATATGGTGGTCACGTTCTCGTAATCACTTCAGAGCTAACGATCATGAATTGACTGATGATGATATCAAATGGATAAAAGATGAATACTGTGGTCAACAATGCATAGTCAGAGAACAATGTAGAACTCAAAATCCATGGCAGTTTCCATTTGAACATAAGGAAGGATACGGTTATAAAAGCGAGAAGAAATGGTTTGACTACTGGCGGACACATCAGGAAAAAATAGATCTGACTGAGGAAAGAAATAAGCGGTTATCTGGAGACAAGAACTACCAGGAGGGGACATTTATATATGAAAAAGTTTAATAGCAGAGCATTAGTTACGGGAGGTGCTGGATTTATCGGATCTCACATAATTGATCGCCTTATTGATAACAATATTGAAACATATGTATTGGTTAGTGGCTTCAGAAGCTATAAACATCCATCCATAATAAATAGAGATGCAAATATTGTCAAAGGAGATCTCAGAGATTATGATACATTAAAAGATATAACAAAAGAAACTGATATTGTTTTTCATCTTGGAGGAATTTTCAGCCATTATTGTGAAAAATATCCAGATATGGCAATCGACGTCAATATCAAAGGAATGTGGAACCTTAAAAGCGCATGTGCATCTAACGGAGTCGATAGAATAATATTTGCATCTTCGAGCTTTGTATACGGAGATCCTACGAAGGGCTGTGAATATCTGAATGAGGAATGTCCTACAAATGCAAAAGACCTGCTCGGTATCACGAAACTAGCAGGTGAAAAAATTCTTCAATCGTCACATCCTGATAAGGTTAACTATACAATTTTCAGGTTGTTTAATGTTTATGGTCCACGTCAATATCCTGATGATCTCTATACTTCTGTTATCTCAACCTGGATCAAAAAGGCACTGAATAGACAGCCGTTGGAGATTCATGACGACGGCACACAATCTCTGGACTTCGTCTATGTTAGAGATGTTGCTGATGCATTTATTCTAGCTCTGGATAAGCGTGCTGAAAACGAGACTTTCAATGTTGGGAGTGGCACATCGATTTCGATGAACGAACTAGCTATGCTGGTAAATAAGTTGACAGGGAACGAATCATCACCGTTCTACAATCGTAGTCATCCAATGTTTTTGAGACATGTTCAGGCAGATATTAACAAAATCAAATCAATCCTTGGTTGGTCTCCAAGAGTGAATCTTGAAGAAGGATTGCAGAGTACAGTGGATTTCTTTAGGAGGATGGTATGAGATCTTTAGTTACTGGTGGTGCGGGCTTTATCGGAAGCGGTCTTGTTAAAGTATTGGTCGACAGAGGAGATGATGTTACAGTTGTCGATGATTTTTCCGTTGGAAAGATGGAACATCTGGATGATATTGGAAATATTGAAATTGTTAAAGGAAGTATTTGTGATATAGGTCTAATGAGAAAACTGGTATCAAAGACAGATATAGTATTTCATCTAGCTGTCCAGTGCCTGATGAAGTGTAATGAAAATCCTATCATTGCACAAGAAGTAAATGTTGGAGGAACATTCAATGTCTGTCTTGCGGCATACGAGGCACATACAAAAATGGTCTATGTAAGCTCCAGTGAAATCTATGGCACATGCAAGTTTCCTCCGATGAAAGAGGATCATCCAACAGAACCTCAATCAATTTATGGACTCTCAAAACTGATGGGAGAAGAGTATGTAAAGCACTTCAACAAGTATTATGGTGTCCCTGCAGTCATAATAAGACCATTTAATGCATATGGTCCCAACCATAGGAATGATCAATATTCAGCAGTCATAACAGCGTTCATTCGCAGACTAGAGAATGGAGAATATCCAATAATAGAATGGACAGGAGAACAAAGTCGCGATTTCACCTATGTAACTGACACTGCAGAAGGTATAGTTTTACTATCGAAGCTTGAAGATGGTGAAATTGTGAACATTGGAAGTGGAAAGGCAATATCAATAAAGGAGCTTGCTACAACCATTATGAAGATATATGGAGAAATTATAGAAAATGGTACAGAAAATGATATAGAAAACAAGTTTATATATGCAGAACGTAGACCGAATGATGTGTTCAAATTGGAGGCGGATACATCATTGGCTAAATCTTATGGTTTCAAGCCCAAAGTTTCTCTAGAAGAAGGACTTAGAAAATATATCTCATGGTGGAAAATGCTCAAGAATTGAGATATAGATAAAATGCGAGGTAGATATGACACATAAGATAAGAGTATCCAAAGACGGTATCAATTTCGAATGGGTAGTTATAAATACGTGGTTTAATCCTGTTAAAGTAATATGGAATCCTGTTATGGAAGATATGGAAGATGCGATACAACCAAAATCCTATAGTAAGACAAATATATGTTCGAAATGTATAGAAAGGAATGAAATAACAAATAGAAGTATATTATATCCTAGGAATGGAAAGATACCACAAACAAAAATAAGTAGTTTTCGTAAAAGTTGTGGGAAGGAAGGAGGATGGGGAATTAGAGGTTTAAATAGAGATTGGAACAAAAATATTGATATACATGTTTTTTATTGTGTTAGTAAAGATGAAATAGAAAGAATATATATTTTTCCAAAAGAAGTAACATTAAATATTGTCAGTATTACGATCGTGAAGAATTCTCAATTGTATGACGAATATATGGTAACAGATAAAAAAGATATTGAAAAAGTAAATAAAATTTGGATGAAAATATGAACAGAAAAGCGTGCTTTATAGAACCACCGATTGGATTTCTGAGAGATCAGCTTGATCCACCATTTCCTCTGATGTATCTTGCGGCAGTTGCAGAACAACAGAATTGGCAACCAGAAATCGTACACATGGAGACACTTCAAGATAATCTTCCTGAGGCAGATATATATGCTGTTACATCAGCATCTCCTCAGTGGCCAACCACTGTGAATTTGAGCAAACGTTTAGCAGATGAATTTCCTGACAAATGGAAAATATGTGGTGGTTCTCATATTTCTGCAAGTCCTGATGATATCGATAATTCTAAATTCGATACTGTCGTAGTCGGTGAAGGTGAGATAGTACTAGAAAGAATATTGAAAAATCCTGACATATTATATGACAATAAAATAATAAAAGGTGAACCAGTAAAAGATCTTGATACGATCAAATTTCCTGCAAGACACTTGATTAAGTGGTCTAAGTATAAACGTGGAATCATGCAAGGAAATAAGATGTTAAGTCCTGCAGTTTCGATAATAGCGAGCAGAGGTTGTAAATATCGGTGTATATTCTGTAGTAGCCATTGTGTATTTGGAAGACGTATACGTTTTAGAAGCGTAGATAATGTCGTTGCGGAAATTAAGCATGTCATCAATACTTTAGGTTATAGAGGTTTCAATTTTCATGATGATACATTCTGTGTCAACCGTTCAAGAATCATCCATATGTGTGAAGAATTCGCCAAGTTAGACATAGTATGGCGATGCTTAACTCGCGCAGATACAGTGGACCGAGAGTTATTAAAGATCATGAGAGATAGTGGGTGCAGAGAGGTAATTATTGGAATGGAAAGTGGAAGCCAAAAAATACTAAATATGCTTAGAAAAGGAACAACTGTTGAACTAAATCTTAAAGCTATGAAAATGGTGAAAGAATTCATGCAACTCAAGGTAGGTGTAATAGTTGGAAGCCCAGGAGAAACGTGGGAAACTGTCAGAGAAACAGAAAAACTTCTGAAAGAATGCCCTCCTGATTTTTGGAATGTGAGCACATTTATGCCCTTGCCCGGCTGCGATTCTTGGAACAATCCAGAAAAGTTCGGCTTAAAGATACTTACTAGAGATTTGGGCCAATATCATATGATTGGCAAAGATCTCAAAGGAAACGTTGTCGTAGAAACAGAAGAGATGAGCAAAACTGACATCGAACAGGCAAGAGATGAACTTATAGATATGTTACAAACTATGGTCTCATGATTATATATGATTATATCTGATATGAACACAGGAAAAATAATTATAGATTATATCGCCATTATAAAAAAAAGGAGAATAAATAATGGAACATATTATAAACAAAGATAATATCAATGTTGGCATAATAGGTACTGGAATAATGGGTGGTTATCATGCCAAAGTATATAGCAATATGCACAAGATGGGTATGGTTAATTTTATAGGAATAGCAGATATCGATGGAAATAGAGCTAAGGAAGTCGCGGATAAATATGGTTGCAAAAGTTATGCGAATCATATAGATCTAATTGAATCTGATATTGATGCTATCAGTATTTGTGTTCCAACAAGTATGCATAAAGTGATAACATTAGATTGTATAGCAAGACGTATTCGTGGAGTGCTAGTTGAAAAACCAATAGCAGATAATCTCGACGATGCTCTAGAAATTGTAAATGGTGCTAAAAGAATGGGAGTGAAACTATTAATAGGACATGTCGAAAGATTTAATCCTGCCGTATTAAAAATGAAAGAAATTATAGACTCAGGTAAGCTTGGACAAGTCATTTCCATCTCTGCAAAGAGAGTTGGTCCTTTACCGCCTAGAGTGAAAGATGTAGGTATAATAGTCGACCTCGCAGTACATGACATTGATATAATATCATATCTGTATGGTAAAGAAGAGACAAAAGGAAGAGTAATGTCATTATATCCCATAGACATATATGCAATTGACGGAAATATAAAGGGAGTAAAAAGAGATGATCTTCTAGAAGATAGAGCATCGATAATGATGAAATTTGATGATGGAAGGGTAGGAATCATAGAAACTAATTGGTTAACACCACATACGATCAGGAAGTTGGATATAGTTGGTCTTGAGAGAGTGGCATATGTGGATTATACTGGACAAACTATTAGTATTCACGGACGCGAAATGGTCGAAGAGATAAAATTTGTTAAAGAAGAACCATTAATGCGAGAATTGACACATTTTATCAATATCATCAAAAACAACGAGGAAGAATTGGTTACAGGAGATGATGGAATACAAGCACTAAGAGTTGCTCTGGCCGCTAAAGAATCATATAAGACTGGCAATGTTGTGAAGCTTAATAATAAATGGAATAGTACAACATGAAATTAAGTTTAATAATTCCAACGATCCGTTCTGGAAAATTGGTCGACTTTCAACTTCCTAGTTTTGTCAAACAGACTTTTCCAAAAGAGAAATTTGAGATAATAATAGTAGATGACTGTCCAATAAATAGAAGAGATCAAATAGAAAGTTTTGGAAGATCTAATGGTTTGAACATAAAGTGGATGCAATCAAAAAAACCTTATTATAGATCTAATGCAAATATAGGTTGTGCTAGAAATACTGGACTAATTTATGCGGAAGGTGAATTAATAGTATTTATTGACGACTTTTCTTATGTAAAACCAAATTATCTTGAAAAGATCTGGGATATATACAGAGATAAACATAAAACCTCACATATAGGTTCAGTGATTCGTGTCGAACATAGAGAACCTCCATACACAGAAAATATAGATAGCCATATAATAGGTAAAGATCCTAGGCGCAAGAAGTGTCCCTGTTCATGTGGATGGTTCTTTACTTCAAATGCATCTGCACCTTTGGAGAGCATCATAAAGGTTAATGGTTTCTGGGAAATGGCTGATCTAACAAGAGAAGAGGATGTATTAATGGGATTGGCTCTTGAAAGAGTTGGTAGAAAGTTTTGTTTTGTAGACGAATCTGACTTATCCGTATATCATATGACGCACGATGCTCATGCAATGCCAGCAGGAAAATTTAAGGATATAAGCTACTCAGATCTTGGATGGGAAAATGTCATTTATAAAGGTAGATTGGTCCACGGATTAGGAGGCAAGGGTAGGTGTGGATTAAACACGGCTCCTGACGAGGTCCAACGTGTGACGAAGGATATGTTCCATACAAAATTTCCTGGTTCTTGGGCATTAATTGAACATTTTAAAAAGAATAAACACTTAAAATTTAATCAAGAAATTGGATTTGATCTAAAGAAAGAAAGAAAAAAGATAGGGAATTGGACATAAAAAATAAAGGGTTTATAAATATATTAGAGAGAAGAGTTATAAGATAACGATAATAAAAATTATAAATTAAAGGTTGTTTAGAGAGAAGAGTTATAAGATAACGATAATAAAAATTATAAATTAAAGTTGTTTCTAGATATAAATTAAAGGTCCCATATATGAAAATCGCATTGATAAGTACAGAAGCTTTATCATGCCCTCCTAAGAGATATGGAGGTGTCGAATCCATGGTATATGATTTATGTAAAGGACTCGTAGAAATAGATGTAGACGTCACATTATTTGCGTGTAAAGGTAGCAAGTCTCCAAGTGGTAAACTGATCGAAATTATAGAAGAAGGATGGGGAAGAACTGGACAATGTGAAGAGTTTGAAAAAAGAATAATAGATATGAAGCACACATTAAAAAAATTTGATGTGATCCATGATAATAGTCATGTAAAACCTTGTTGGAAGATTCATAAAAGAGTATTGAATACTCTACATTGGAAACAGAATCCATCTCAATGCCATCATAGAAACGTTGTTGCTATATCAGAGGGACTGGCCATCTGGGCAAGACCTCATAATAGAGGAAGAGATATTAAGGTGGTTCATCATGGGTGCGATCTGTCCAAATATGTATTTAAAAAAGATAAGAGCAACAGATTTCTTTTCTTAAGTGCCATCACTCCTGCAAAGGGAGCAGACGTAGCTCTATCAGTAGCAAAAGATATGGGCATAAAAATAGACTTTGCAGGTCTTGGAGGTAGTACATCTGCTGCTATAGAACAAGAATCAAAAGTAAATCCTAACATAAGTTATTTAGGAGAGGTTACCGAAGAACAAAAGATTTCATTATATCAGAATGCCAAAGCATTGATCTTTCCCACAGGGGTGCATGGAGACTGGATAGAATCTTTTGGCATCGTTGTCATTGAGGCAATGAGCTGTGGTACACCAGTTATAGCATGGAATAATGGTGCAATGCCAGAAATAGTTGATCATAATAAAACAGGATTCATATGTAATAGTATAGAAGATATAAAGAATGCAATAGGAAATATTGACAACATAAAACAAAAAGATTGTCGAAAACGTGTAGAAGAAAATTTCACTTATCAAGTAATGGCAAAAAATTATATTAAACTATATAAAAAATTGATAGATGGTAAACATTGGTAGTATTAAAACCTCAGAGATATATATGACAATAGAAGTAATAAGACAAATTTTTGAATCTGTACCAGGAATGATATCAGAAGAAGAGGGATTGTTTCTATATGATCTCGCAGCCAAATGTACGAAAGGAGCCATAGTTGAAATAGGCAGTAGTGCCGGTCGATCTACAATATGCTTAGCTAAAGGATCTAAATCTGGAGGAAATATGACTGTGTATGCTGTAGATCCACATAATGGAGGAGGCTCAACTCCAGATCCTACATGGTGGGACGCAAGTAAAGATGGCACGCCAAATCCTAAATACTATATAAACCAGGGAGATAGTCTCCAACAATTTAGACAGTCACTATTTAAACATCGTGTTGATGATATAGTAGTTCCAATGGTCGATTATTCAGAACTAGTCTATAAAAAAGGATGGACCAGGCCTATTGAGCTTCTATTCATAGATGGCGAGCATAGATATAATTATGTAAAGATGGATGTAGAAATGTGGGGAAAACATCTTGTAAGTGGAGGCATGATATTGATGCATGATTCAAGTGGTTCTGGTATAAGAAGAGTGATAAATGAATTAATCATATCTAATCCAAGATTTACTAATGTAAAAGAGTCTCCCATGTTTAATGCAACAGTGAAATAGCAGATTGTTGATAAAGATAAAAATAAAATATGGCAAGATATAGTAGACGAGAAATCTTATAATGATGCTTATATCAGCTTAGATAAAAATGATTTAAAAGGTCTTAGATGGTGATTAATATGTGTCATTATTTAATTTTTGGTAACGGTTATTTGGGAAATAGATTTGCAAATTTCTTAAAAGATTCTATTATGGCAGATCGTAGAATAAGCACTATAAATGATATAGATTCCCAAATTAAGATGCATAATCCAGAAATTGTGATAAACGCAATTGGCAAAACTGGAAGCCCGAACATCGATTGGTGTGAAGAACACCGAGACGAAACATTTTTTAGTAATGTAACTGTTCCGACTTTAATTGCAGAAGTATGTACAAATGCTGATGTTAGAATGGTTCATATTGGAAGTGGTTGTATATATCAAACGAATAGTTGTTCTGGTATGGGGTTTAGCGAGAATGATAAACCTAATTTTAAAGACTCTTTTTATTCTAGAACAAAGATATTTGCAGAAGATATATTATCAGAATATAACAATGTGCTTCAGTTGAGAATAAGAATGCCCATAGACACTGTTCCTTCTCCAAGAAATCTAATTGACAAATTAACAAGGTACGAACAGGTAATTGGAGACATACCTAATAGTATTACTTGCGTGCCTGATCTAATGACAACTTCAAAGATATTAATGGACAGACAAGAAACTGGCATATTCAATGTCACAAATAGGGGAGCGATTACACATAGACAGATCCTTTCAATGTATAAAGATATAGTTGATCCTTCTTACAAGATGCCAAAATTTATAGGACTAGAAAAATTAAAAGAATTAACAATGACAGGAAGATCTAATTGTATATTATACAATGCGAAATTGGATGGGAAAGGGATTGAAATGAGACATGTATTGGATGCTGTAGAAAGTTGTCTTCAAGAATATAAAAAATATATATAGTGGGAAATATATGAGTACTGAAAATAATGCAGTCTCAGAAAATAGGACTGTATTAGTAACTGGCGGTCTTGGGTTCATAGGTAGTCAATATGTAAGACTATTAACACAGAAGGGATATTATCCAATAATAATAGACAAGATGACATATGCCGCTGATGTCAACAGAATCAAAGGTATCGAAGAGGAGATATGCATAGAAAATAGACTATATGTAGGAGATATATGTGACAAAAAGCTAGTACAAGATATCATCGATAAACATGATATAAATAGCATTGTTAATTTTGCAGCAGAAAGTCATGTAGATAGTTCTATCGAAAACAGTGAGAAATTCGTAAAAAGCAATTTCGAAGGCGTACAGGTATTACTTGACATATGTAGAATAAATGACATAGAAAAATATATCCAATCTTCGACTGATGAGGTTTATGGATCTGCAGATCAACGATCTTTCGATGAGAATGATAAATTAAATCCTGGCAATCCATACAGTGCCACCAAAGCTGCTGCAGATTTACTATGTTTGGCTTATTATAACACATATAAACTTCCAATTGTTATTACAAGATCTTCGAATAATTATGGTCCATATCAACACCGAGAAAAGTTTATTCCAAAGATGATTACAGATGCTATAAATGGTAGACCTTTATTAGTTTATGGAAATGGAGAAAATGTCCGTGACTGGCTATATGTCAGAGATAATGTCAAGGCCATTAGACGAGTGATGGAAATTGGTAAAATAGGTGAAATTTATAATATCGGCGGTGGAAAAGAATTAACTAATAACTATATAGCATCGTTGATATCAGAAAGATTTGGAGTAGGAATAAAATATATTGAAGATAGAAAAGGTCATGACAAGAGATATTCCATTAACTGTGATAAAATTGAGAAAGAACTAGGTTGGAAACCAGTTAAAAAATTTGAAGATGGACTAGAAGACACAATTAAATGGTATATTGAAGAAGAAAAAAGAAAGAATTGAAATGGAGATATATATGTCTATTAGTGGTATAATTTTGGCTGGAGGAACTGGTTCAAGGTTGGGCGATCTAACTATTGTAACTAATAAACACTTGCTACCAGTTTATAACAAACCAATGATATATTATGCCTTACAAACACTTATAGACACTGATATAGAAGATATAATGATCGTCAGTGGGAGATCTCATGCGGGACATTTTCTTGAGTTGCTTGGAAGCGGAGAAGAATTTGGTGTCAATCTATCGTATACAGTACAAGAATCTCCATCTGGCATTGCAGGGGCATTGGGCTTATGTAAAAGATTTGCTAACGGAGATAATATTGTGGTAATACTTGGGGACAACATATATGAAGACAAGTTTGATTTTTCTGACTTCAGAGAGGGTGCTCGAGTATATCTAAAGGAAGTTTCAGATCCAGAAAGATTTGGTACTGCAGAAATACACGATAATAAATTGATATCGATAGTAGAAAAACCTAAGATTCCTCCATCTAATCTAGCTGTTACTGGGTTATATATCTATGATAATGATGTATTTGACATTATAAATTGTCTGAGACCAAGTACAAGAGGAGAATTAGAGATTTCTGATGTCAATAACCAATATATAAAAAACGGAAAGATAGATTATAAAATATTAAAAGGATTTTGGTCCGATGCCGGTACATACGATTCATTATATCGTGCAAGTACATTTATAAGAAATAAGATATATAATAAAAATAAGATTTAAGAGCGAGGAACTTATTATAAATAAAATGAGTGATTAAATGAGTACAAAAATAATATCAGACAAATTCGGAAATATGAAAAAAATTTCTGATAGTGTCGATAACAAAATTGAAAATAAAAAGAATATTTCAACTAGAAATAGTGGGACAGATTTAATAATAGGTGCATCTATCAATAAAAATAGATTTAACAAGAAACCCGAAAAAACTTTAACTTAAGAGATTCTTTAAAAAAAATTAATGATACATGGAAACAAATTTCAGAGAAAAAAAGATTAAGAAGGTAGTTAAATGAAAATACATTTATTGAGCAATTCTCTAAGTTTAAATAGCGGATTTTCTGTTGTTGCCAAAAATCTAGCAATTGGCCTAAAGAAACTAGGACACCAGGTAAGTTTTACTGGTATGCAAACTGCATATAGATCTGAATTTGGCTATGGTATTGAAGTTTTACCCATGAGTGTAGGATTTATTGACGATACGACCCAATATATGATAACTTTAGATAGGATAAAACCTGACATAGTATTAAATATTTTTCAGGCCGATTACGAATATAACGACTTTCCTAAAATGTTTAAAAAATGCCTCTGGTATGTTCCTGTAGAAGGCAGAAATATACCTCAAAAAATGGCTAATGATATGTTGAGTGTAAAAATGAATGGAGGAGATATCATAGCGCAGACAAGATATGGACAAGGAGAGATACAATCAGTACTAGCCGGATTGGATATTAAATATATTTACCACGGATTTGATGATGAAATATTTAAACCAACGGATCTAAATAAAAGAGATGAGATGACTTACTGTTATTATAAGACAGAAAGTGGCAAAGCTAATTCAGATCCTATAATTCTTCATAAGTTTGGTTGTTACGATTGTCGGCTTAATAATAAAGAACAAATCGCATGCCCTCATTATAAGGAGGAGTATATAGGAATCCTAAAATTTATTAATGGAAAATGGACAGAAGAAAATATGCCAATAACTAATCTGCCAAATATTACAAAGGGCAAATTTGTATTTCTTTTTGTGGGACAAAACTTGGGGATACGCAAACGCATAGAAAGACTATTGAAAGCTTACCATCTATTTATCAAAGATTCCAAACAATTGAGAGATAGAACTGTCCTTCACCTACATTCGATGCCGATTAGTATCAATGGCACAAATTTAATTAGTATCATTCAGAACTTAGGAATACAAGATAGCGTGATCTTTTCATATGGAGCGTATAGATCATCTGGATGGACTGATATGGCCATGAACATATTGTATAATACAGCGGATATTAATGTATCAGCATCGTCTTCTGAAGGTTTTGGGTTGGCATCAATAGAAAGTATGGCTTGTGGAATTCCCAATATTGGACCAGATTGTAGTTCCTTCACAGAACTTATCGGAGACGGAGAAAAAGATCCTGACGCAAGAGGATTGTTAGCACGAATTGGAGAATGGCAAATGATAGAAAATGGTAGTGAGCGGGCATTAGTAAATGAACAGCATCTTGCATCAATGATGAAGAAACTATATACTGACGAAAAACTTAGAGAAAGATTTGGCAAAAATGCAACAAAATTTGCCAGTCACTACACATGGGACAAGATTTGCCTGCAATGGGATAATCTTCTAAAGAAAACATGATACTTATTCAACAGAATAAGACGGTATCTCACTGCTTGGCTCCAGAGTAATTAACTGGAGCCTACAATTACCGTGGTGAGATATTGATAGAAATAAATATAAAGCGGTGAAAATATGGGCGGAAGAAGAATACCTTATGGAATCATTTGTTACAGATGTGGAAAGAATGCAGAAAGAAGAGAAAGAGACGATAAAGGCGTAGAAACGGGAAATTATATTTGTGGATCATGTTATTGGTTCAATTATACTTATGGAATAACATATGAAAAGCCTCAAAAATCTGCAAAATATTATAATAAAGAAAACATTTGTGAGTTTATAGAAGTAGATTATAGAAGATGTACAGAGATCTTAAGTTCTGGAAATGCAAGAAAATTTGAGATAGACGGAAAAATTGTTTGGTATTGTGAAATACATGGAAATAGATATAGAATGAGACAATTATATGAAATTGGAAATCGTAGAACAGGAAACCAAGATCCAAATTCCAATTATGCAAAAGGAGATAGAGGAGAAGAATTGTTATGTAGATGGAAAGGTTATACGAATTTAAATAAAAAAAATAATAATTATGTCTCCAGAATAGACTGTCTTGATGAAAAAACAGGATTATATTATCAGGTTAGTAATGATAAAAAGAATATAGAAATGGGATACGAAATTCCTGAGAAAGAAATAACAAGGGCGAAAGGTATCAATATAGTTAAAAATCCTACTGACAGATGGGGAAATTCAATTATTCCAAAATATGAACAATACAGGATTAGTGATAATGATATGAAATTTGGAATATATTTTAAAAGGAGATGAAATGATGAGCAATATTAAAAAGAAAGACTTTTACAACGCTATTACTGGAAACAATGAATCTATAGATAATTATGGCATTAATGCCTCGACTTTTAAGAAAGTTGACAACGTGGATATGGTATTTGATTCCAGGGGACAATATTTGGGTATACGCACATGCAGAGGTAAGATTATAGATGGAATATATAAGTGTAAGGTAGGAATATGCGATTTTAAATCATTCACGGACTTAAGGATATGGGACAGTATACATTGTCCTAGAGTTGATCTTATAGAAACAAAAGAAGGAAATTTTGTACAGATAAGTAAATAGTAAAGTGATTCGAAATTTGCAAACAATATTGAATACACATATAAATCGTGACTAACAACTTGAGAAAATAATATGAAAATGCACAAACAGGTACAACAGAATAAAGAAGATTTGGTAAAAGACTCATTTGTATACAAGATTTTATCTTGATATAGATCTATGGGAAGCATTATGATAATAAATGCATAAAAATTTAAATGCGACAAAAAAACTGAATAACATTATAGGTGAAAGCAAATGACAATGATACCCAATATTCTAAGAGCAGACTACTATTCTATAAAAATAATTAAATCAGAAAATGAGATGTTTACATTTGAGTACGAAGAAGGATATGATAAGAGCAATAAAGATCATATAGACGCTTTTCAGAATATGGAACAGATAAAGGACTTTCACGAGAGATCATTATCAACTTATGGTAAAGCGTGCGTAGAATTTGATAAAGACAATATGACTATTGCACTAAAGATGATAGCTCCATTCGAAAAATTAGCCAATTTTGTTTCCATGGAATTTTTAATGTGCGGAAGTCTTGGCAAAGTTACACTTCTTGATTTTATATCAATGGCCGCATCTTCTATAGTCTCAAATGTAACAATAGATTGCGAGAATAATGATGATGAAACAGATTGTACAGGTTATAAAGATATGTATGCATAAATATATTAGGAAGACAAATATGGAATATAAAGTATCAGTTCAAATGCGCATGCCAACATTTGTATCGTGTAATAATTGTGATTTGTGGTTCCCTATAGAATATATCCATTGTTGTATTAAGAATATAGAGATGATTATATATGATCATAATACCAAATGGAATATAACATGATTTGAAAATAGAGATGATAAAAAGTCCATTAAGATATCCAGGAGGAAAGTCACGTGCTATTGACGTGATTTCAACTTTAATTCCTTATTTTGATGAATATAGAGAACCTTTTCTTGGAGGAGGTTCTATATATATCTATTTAAAACAAAAATATCCTGACAAAAATTATTGGATCAATGATCTATATTTTGAACTATATAACTTTTGGAGTATGAGCCAGAAAAATATGGATCAGATAATTAACCAGATTCATTTATGGAGAGATCAATTTCCTGATGGAAGAAAGTTGTACATTTTTCTCAAGCAGAATACATATAGATTTAATGAAATAGAAAAGGCGAGTACATTCTTCGTTTTCAATCGTATTACTTTTTCTGGAACAACAGATGCAGGCGGTTATTCTGAAAATGCTTTCAAAGAGAGATTCACAAAATCAAGTATTGAAAGATTAAAAGAATTGAGAACTATTTTACGAAATACCAAGATATCAAATTTAGATTATCAAAAAGTTGTTGAAGCAAATGGAAAAAATGTGTTTATTTTCTTAGATCCTCCATACCATTCTGCGACTAATTCTGGATTATATGGAAAAAGGGACAAGTTCAGGAATAAACACAAGATGTTTGACCATCTCAGATTCTCAAACACTATGAAAAAATGTTCGCATAAATGGTTAATAACATATGACGATTCTCCATTTATTAGAAAATTATTCTCTTTTGCAAATATTATTAGTTGGAATCAAATTTATGGAATGAGAAATGTGTCTGATACATCAGATCAGATTGGAAAAGAATTATTTATTTCCAATATGAAAATATTTAATGGACTAAATACCAAGCAAATGAATATATTTGATGCATGGCAAATTTAATTGGATTTTCAATATGATTAATAGAATAATCTATCTAGCGAGACATAATCCTTGGTTGTTGGCACTTATTATTATTTATATCGTTGGTTTTTTGTACCTGACCATAAAGAATAATTTCTAATAAAAAAATTATTTTTAGATTTTTAATTTTCAAATAACCGTAGGTTTGATTTTTGACATAATAATTATATAATTATATAATCTTTAAATATATAATATAAAATATATTTATCGTGTGTTTCTGGGATAAGCATCAAAAATCTATATAAGCACATAGTGGATAATGCCTTTGTCTAAATTGACTGTTAACAGTTTCGGTCAACGCATCAACAATGAAAGGTAACCAATAAATGACTCATCTGTGTGTATGTCGATATCCATTGATGGTAATTGATAAAAGAGATGGCCAAGATACCGAATATTTAGCCATGCCTCTTGAGGTTATCGAAGATGGAGAATTGCCAGTGCCAGATATTGATGTCCAAGAGACTGAGGGTCTTGACGGAATTATTAGACATTACGTCGCCGTAACATGGAAAGAAGTAATGCCTGATATGCATGTCAAGAAATATGATGTTGTAGGTCATGTAGTCACTGCTGGTTGCGAAATTTCAGAAACTATACAAGGAGAAGATGGTCAGATTCAATGTGATAGTAAGAACATATACGTCGTACTACACCCCATCGAAGAATGGATTGAGAAGCATATCATCGAAATTTCTCCTATAAAGATAGTTAGTTGATCATTTGGTCAATATTGTTAATAGTCAAGGTTATAAGAAAAGACAGATAGAAAATATGGCAAATATGCCAAAAGTAAAATAAATAAGGAGGTAAATATATATGGCAAGAGCTAAAATTGCAATGCCGACATCGGCAATAGATATCGCTGAAGCTAAGAGAGCAATGAACGTAGATGCAGTAGTTCCAGTTGGTGGAGGTGCTGAAATTTATGTCAAACCTGGAGGCGCAGGTAAAGCAGGCAGCGGTGGTCGTATAGTACTCAGAGGAACACACGTCAAACCTTCTCACAAGCTTGGTACAAAGGCAAAAGCCATGAAGGCATGTGCAGGTAAGAGAGGCTGCGATTTCTTAAGCTGCCTCGAATCAGCTGGCGTCACTCCTCCTAGAAGCGTAAGGAAATCTTGCGGCAGATAAGCCGCTTGTTCAAGCAGATATAGATATATTATAACATGTCAGACAAAATAGAGATTCCAATAGACACTGCTGAATTATTGTTGGCCAGAAAGAAAGTCAATAAAATGAGCACATTATCTATTGGAGGAGATGGAAAACTATTACCAAATGGAAATGAAAACACAGAATATAAAATTATGATTCGCAAGGCAGGAAGAGCTGGAGAAAGAGAGTCCTCTGGAAGGGCTAAGAAATTGAAAGCTTGTAAAGGTCTTAAAGGATGTGATTTTGCAGAATGTGTAAAAGATGCATTTGGTAAATTACCAAAGAATCTCGAGGGATTATGTTTGACATGATAAATGATTTTAAATATGATTTATATGATAAATGATTTTAAATTTACATGATTCATTGTTTGACATGTTTTTTTATATCTATGAGTATAGCATATGAACAAGAAACCAAGGAGGAATATAAATGGATTGGGAAGGATTAAGAGAGAAAACTCTTGGTGAAGTAGCCAATACCCTTGTTACAGAAGGCGTAGGTGTAGGTGCAGGCTTCATAGGTGCAAGCACCATTGGTCGAAGAATCGAAGACTATATGTTACCTACAGGTGTCGATGGCACTAGCTGGTCTTCAATAATTAAGGGCTGGGCATATAACAATGTGCCAAAACTCGTTGGATGGTACGTCATCAGAAAATATGTACCAGAGACACCTGAGACTAGAAGTCAGGAAGTATTGGCAGATGCTAAGAAAGCTATAGCAGGCTCAGTAGTATTTGATACTCTTCTCCGAACAGTAAACCACGGCGTGCCAGTACACGATCCAAGTGGTTACAAGTTGCTCGGAGGCAAGGGAGAACAAGTACGAACAGCAGCTCCACAAGCAGATATGCAAAGGCTCATCCAGGAGAACAGTGCTCTCAGAACAGAATTAAATAAAGCATTACAGAGACTCGCAGCACCAGCACCGGCTCCACAACCAGTGTACGTACAGGTACCAGCTCCACAGCCAGCACCTGCTCCAGTACAGATAGCAGCACCAGCACCGGCTCCACAACCAGTACATGTAGCACCGGCACCACAGCCAGTACAGGTCAGGACATCACCACCACAAGTGACAGTACAGACACAGGCACCAGTAGTAAATGTGGCACCAGTGCCAGCAGCACCAGTGGTAAGATATCAGCCAGCTCCATATGTACCATATGAAACGGCACAACCAAGGCCAGCACCGATCAAGACAGCACAGGCACCACCAGTAGTTAGGGTCGAACAGCAGCAACCTATGCCACCGGCAGTTGCAGAACGTGAGAGAAGGTTTGCCTTTATGCCCACGTATCATGCGCCGCCTGAGGTAAAACAAAGAGAACAGAAATATGGTTTCGCTGGTAAATCCAGTGAAAAAGAAATTGCAGCGATGTTCGGAATGCTATAGGAGGAAATAATATGGTAGAATCATTACAGGCTCCCCCACTGGCAGAGAAACCTGATTACACAGCATATTGTGACTATCTGGAATCCCGTGGATGGACTAGAGAACAAATAACTCTCGATGAGTTAAATACGAACCTGGTGACACTGTTCGGATTGGCAGCTGGAGGAACTGGTACAGTAATTGATATCAGAGCCCCAGCAGGTCAGAAGATCAGTATCATGGGAACACAACAGATCCCAAGAGGTGCAGATGCAAGAAGTGCACATGCGCTGAGAATAAGACTCGCAGATACCGCTGATGCAGAAGTTCCGATCTTTTCTAAGATCAGAATAACTAAAGAGAAAACATCAGAAGCTATCGTGCAGTTAGCTCGTGTGTTCTATGCGGATGTAAACCTTACAAAGTTTACAGGAACCGCAGGTGCAACTCAGAAAACGGATCTTGAGTGGTATCGGTTCATCGATTTTGGGTGTAACAGCCCTTATCGGACTAAAGCAGGGTGTGGAATTGAATGGCGAACAGCATCTTAAGATCATATTGATCGACACAGAATTACCGTTGACGTCTGTGGATGCAGCTCACATCAAATTCGCTCTGGACCTGGATTTAAATCGAGAAGGGTAAAATCCTTTCGATTGTCTAAATGGACCAGAGAAGAATAGTTCTACTCTAACTACTCAAGAACCAAAAATCTAAAATAAAGAAAGAAATTTGCCATAAATATGCAATCTTTCTTTGTTTTATATTTAAAAAGAAATTTACTATCGAATAATTAATATCACAATCATCGTATTAATATCGTAATTAATATCGCAACAATTCTAGTAACACATCTATATATATCTTAGAATCGTATAGGTGCGAGAGGCGTAAAAGCCTCTGTCATATAAGTTCGACTGGTAAGAGATTGCAAGCTCTTACCGGTATCTATTTATGACTATATGACAGGAGAAAGATATGACAAAATTAGTAGATATAGATAGAAAATGTTTCAGATGTGGCAGTATACATACATTTGTGAGTGATAAAACTGGCGTAGCAGCTTGGAGAAGAAGAAAGATTATAATAAATGGACAGAAAATCTGGGACGGAAAGAATTATTATTGTGATTCCTGTCATCATAAATTAATGAAAAAATGTAGAAATAAGAATATAGACAAAAATTGCAATTTTGGGAAAGGCTTTAGAGTCGAACAAGCCATAGCAAAGGCATTAGAAATTAAAAATTGTAATATTGAGCTTGATAATTTCAATTCAGTTTTTGATCTATATGATACTATAAAATATAAAGAGATACAATCTAGATCTGTCGAACCATCTATAAGAAAAGCATCATGGAATGGAAAAGAATATAAATATGATGTATGGCATATTGGCCTAAATATCGAAAGTTATTATGATTTCTTGTTTGCTGTATGCATGTCTAAAAATTATACTAATATAGAAAGATTATATGTAATTCCAGCAAATGATGTACCATTCGCTAGAGGAATGACTATATATAAAGATCCTAAATTTGGTGATAAATACAAAACTTATAAAGATGATGTACTATTAGACAAAGTAAGAAATGCATATCATAATTTAAGAATAGAAGATTGCCCAATAATAAAAAATGACATAGACAAAATAAAAGAACCGGAAACTGACAATTGTATAAAGAATGAAAAAATTTCATGAAAATTACTTTTATAATTAAATCTATCAAGGAGGTGACAACCATGAGTCATAAACGTTGTAAATATCATCCAACAGACGAAAACCAAGATAAGAGAATATTTCCTACAGAGAAGATAATTTTCTGTGAACAAATAAAAGCATTCCCAATTGGACAAAGAAGGTGAAAATATATGTCACATGTAAAATGTAAAGCGAAACTTACAGATGAAAACCAGGACAAGAGAATATTTCCTACAGAGAAAGTAGCATTTTGTGATCAAATAAAAGCATTTCCTGTTGCAAATAGAGAAGACTAGATTTTAACATAGAAAGATTTTAACATAGAAAGATTCAATTATCTTTCTATTTTACGCTATTTTAAGAAAGGTGATAAATATGAGATGTCGTTCTCCTATTATTAAAAAGAACAAAATAATATTTCGTCAACCAATAATAGAATTCTGTGGTCAATTAAGAGCATTTAGAAATAAGAGGTAATCCCAACATGAGTTGCGATAGAGAAATAGTAAGAAAAGATGGAATACCAGTAATGTTCAAAGGACAACTGGTTCAATACGTAAGAATTGGTCATAAACGCAATCCTCAATTATATACTCCAAGTTGCAGACTTCACAAACATAGATGTAGATAATTAATCAGGTGAACAAATGAATCACAAAATGGGATGGATTCCTGACTTCCCAGATCATAGGGACTTTATGTTCAGTGCAATTCGCAAAGTACCTGCTGTATTACCTCCTATGATAGATCTAAGATCCAAATGTTCTCCTGTAGAAGATCAAGGAGATATTGGAAGCTGTACTGCTCAAGCATTGGTTGGAGCATTAGAATTTTTAGAAATAAAAGAAAATGTCCATTTCAAGGATTTGAGCAGACTCTTTTTATATTATTGTGAGAGAGTTATCGAAAAAACAGTTGGATATGATTCTGGTGCTCAAATTCGAGATGGAATAAAATCACTCAAAAAACAAGGTATATGTTCAGAAAAGTCATGGCCTTATGACATCTCAAAGTTCACAGTGAAACCACCATCATCGTGTTACAAAGAAGCTTTAGTAAATAAGATTAAATCATACCATCGAATTTTGACAGTGGATGAAATGAGAGCGTGTCTTGCAGAAGGATATCCGTTTGCATTTGGATTCAGTGTATATGAATCATTTGATTCCCAGGAAGTTGCACAGACCGGAGTGGTAAATATGCCCCAGAAAAGTGAACAACAGTTAGGAGGTCATGCTGTGCTATGTGTCGGTTATGATGACTCTCATAAAAGATTCATTGTCCGTAATTCATGGGGACAAAATTGGGGAATGAAAGGCCATTTTACAATGCCATATGATTATCTTGCAGATAGAAATCTATCTGATGATTTATGGACAATCAGAGACTGAAAATTTTCCGATTATAAAAATCGTTACAAAAATTCCATTAGAAATAGGATTAAGAAAATAAGAAAATAAGAAATCTGGGTATAATTAACGATTTTTATAGCAATATAAATACAAAAACATAGAAGACAAATGAAAAATATTAAAAATTGGAGGTATAAAATATGAGTATAAGTGCAAATGCAATTTGGGTAGACAACTCAAATTTGTATTCTGGAAATGGATTAGTCAGCGTTTTAGATAGATTGAAAGTAGGCAAAATAAAATTCTTTATGCCAGCGATATTACGCTGGAATGGAAATAATTTTGTAGGTGCGTCATCTACGACAGTGAATAATATAATATCAGTTCTAAGAAATGGAAATTATCCTGACCAAAAGGTTTTAGCCAGAACAATAATGGGCAGTCAACCAAACATAACCACTCCAGCATTAAGAACACAGATGGTAAATTCTGTAAAAAACTATTTTTCAACATCACCAGGAAATCAATTAGATGGATTAAATGATGATATTGAATTGGGAGCAGGCGGTGAAACTTCGACAATGGTACAAAATAGAGTTGCATATTATAATGAACTTGGTGCAGCTCTCAAGAGCATAGGAAAGATATGCTCAGTGTGCCTATCAGTTGGAAATCAAAATGATCAAACACTATATGGACAAACAAACATTGATTATATAGTTCCAATGTTTTATAATGGAGGTTGGAGTAGTGAATCAGCATTTAGAAGTGTCTATGATAGAGATATGTCATATGCCAGATCGCCTACAATTGTTGGTATAAGAATTGATCAACCATCGCTACCTCAATTATTTAACTGGATAGACAATGCTAATAATGCAAAAACATATCCAGCATTAGCAGGTTACGCAATTTGGAATTATGATTCTAACGGATTGCCACCTGGTAGACCAATGTCATCAACAGAATGGACAGCGTGGAATAATTGGAAAGGAAAAGATCCTGGACCTACACCAACTCCTGTCCTGACAACAATTACAATTGACAATGCAACTATTGGTATAGGAGCTACGAAACAATTGGTAGCAGTATGTAAAGATCAAACCAATAATACAATGACATGTCCAGCTCTGACATGGAATACTTCAAATTCAGCTATTGTAACAGTTAATGCATCTGGATTAGTAACTGGAATAGCAGTGGGAACTGCAAATATAACTTCTTCTGGAACTGGAAGCGGAGGAGTAAAGACTGGTACCAGTACAATAACTGTGACATCAACTCCTCCACCGCCTACGCAAAAAACATATACCATAGTAAGTGGAACTTTAGAAAGAAACGGTGGTAGAACAATAATACTGACAGGAGGAACAATTACACTAAAAGAACAATAAAAGAAGATATTAGACATTTAAAATAAATTTAAATTTTTTTTCTTTTCTCTTCTTCTTTATTTTTTCTAATTTTTTTCTCATTATATATATTGGGACAATAATATGAGCAAGAAAAGAAGACATCGTTACAAACACCGCTTTAGGATTGTTTATAAAGATTGTGCAAGGGGTGTTCATGGAAGAATATCTGTAGTAAAAAGAAAATCAGATGGTAAATTACTTATATGGAAAAGACCTAGATCTCATAATCATAGACATCAAACATCTTTTCAACAAGAGATAAAAAAATCAAAACTTTGGAGAAAGTTTGGTGTCAGTAAAGTCAGAGCTTGTTGGCATCCTGATAATAAATCTCTTATTAAGACCTATATAAAAGGTCCCACTTTAAAACAAATGTTGAGAAACGGTAATCTACGTTTTTCTAAATCAGATAGTAAACCTGTAAAGGCTTTGGGAGAGTTTATTAAACTTCTCATAGATTCGAGACATTATATTCAAGATGTAAATCGCCAAAATTTAGTTTTTGATGGAGAGAAATGGCATATTATAGACAGTAGTGGCATTCAACCGAAAGCTGCATATTCTGTGGTTCGACAAAAATATAAACAAGCATTCGTCAGAAGTTGGTCTAAATCTCTTCATTCAAATGATGAACTATATTCTTTTGGGTCATTTCTTGAAAAATATTGTCATTAATTATATTGTCTAATTATGTATGAGTCATCACAATAGAAAAGAACGCTTCAAGATAATACAAAAAAATTGTGGTCATGGAGGAAGTGGGAAGATATCTATAGTCAAAAGAAAATCAGATGGAAAATTACTTGTCTGGAAAAGACCTACCAGCAAATTCAAACGCCAAAAATATCAAAAAGAAATTGAAAAAATTAAGCTATGGAGAAAATTGGGCATTACTTCAGTCAAAGTTTGTTGGCATCCTGATAATAAATCTCTTCTTAAGACTTATATAAAAGGTCCCACATTGAAACAAATGCTAAAAAAGAATCCTAAATTATTTTCAGAAAAAGAAAATGGTGCTAGAAATGCTTTAATAGATTTTGTCAAACTTCTTATCGATTCAAAATATTACATTCATGATCTAAAAGGAGCAAATCTAATATACGATGGAGATAAATGGCAAGTTATAGATAGCGGCCCTGCTGATAGGAAAAATACTCGTCGTTCTGTTAGAAAGGAATATAAGAAAAATTTATATGAAAAGTGGTCCAGAGGAATTCGTTCGAGAGAAGGAACTAGATATCTTAAATCATTTCTTAAAGAATACTGTAGATAATAATATAGATAATAATATTTTATAGATAAGAAACTATATAACAATCATTATATTGTTCAAAATTATGAATAATTGTCGTCATAAGAACGGAAATTTTAAGGTCATCCATGAAGACTGTGGTCATGGAATGCACGCAAAGGTTTCTGTTGTTAAAAGAGAACATGATGGCAAAATGCTAATATGGAAAAGGCCTGCATCTGACAATCCCATTCATCATAAAGCGCTTCGAAAAGAGATCAAAAGATCAAAATGTTGGAGAAAATTTGGTGTCAGCAAGGTCAAAGTATGTTGGCATTCTGATAAAAGATCACTTTTAAAGACATATATCAAAGGAAAGACATTAACCGAGATATTAAAAGATGACCACAATTTCTTTTCTAATACAAAAAACAGATCTACAAGAGCATTAGGAAAATTTCTAAAGATTCTCATACATTCAAGACATTATATTCAGAACCTAAGTTGTGAAAATTTAGTTTTTGACGGTAAGAAATGGCATGTTATAGATAGTAGCAATATTCACAATAAAGAACATCGCTCAAAGATCAAAAAAGAATATAGGAAAAAATTCTTTGGTATATGGTCTAAGAGACTTCATTCTAATGAAGAAAATTATCATTTAAAATCTTTTCTTGAAAGATATTGTAATTGACTTGTGATCAAAAAAACTTTCTGCAAAACCGCCTGAATAACTATCTACCAAGGGCGTTTGGTAGATAGAAAAATGGTAACTGAAACGCCATGTAAGCCACAAGAAACCTCTTCCTACAGACTTGTTATAACTTTCTGCCGAGTATATAATGAGTCTGTAGGAAAAAATTTTGATAGATTGTCATAGATTTATGTACAGTCATATTCATAGTCAGGAATCATTGCTAATTATGAAATAATTAGGAAAATTGATAATAGTAATATTTGAATGTCTAAAATGAGACAAAGTAAGGAGATTTATCATATGTCAAATCAAAAATTTGAAAAATTATCAAGAGATAAAGAGAGTAATACAAGGATAATTGCCGGTAACGATCAATTTACAGTTGGTCAATTAGAAAAAGAGATTAGAAAAAACAGCGAATTTGGTCGCAAGTTAAGATCAGTAGAGAAGAAATTATAGATATATATAAACAATGGGATGATCCATATGTCAGAATATAAATTTGAGAAATTATCGAGGGACGACGAGAAAAAGACCGTTATTATGGCTGGTCATACTAAATTCACAATACAAGAATTGGAAGATGAGATCAGGGCGGATTCTGAAGTGGGACGCAAATTGAAATCCATAGAAAAAGAATTAGAAAAATATTAGATCTATACATACAGAAAACCAACCAGTTTGCGACAAAAAATAAAATAAGGAATTTATTATGGTTAGAATGCAATCAGGTTATAGAAAAGTCGAACATCCTTACGGAAAACATGGAGATTGGAACCCATTAGAAGATGCTAAATGGTTTATTGATAAATTACACATAGAAATAGACACATGCAATGCCACTGGTATGGCAGGTCGATCTGCAGGCGCAGTCGGAAACATTGAGGCAGCATTTTATGAGAAACGAATAGATGAAGATACAATGGTAATAATGAAAAATAATGTAGAACAATTGATACATCAATTCGACCAAAAATGCAAATGTCAACATAGATAATTATGACAATCAAATCAAAATCAAGAATTTCTCCGCAATTAAAAAGTACAAAACAGTCTACAGTATCAAATCAAAGAGCCAATAAATTGAATAATCTTGATATTATTCTGATAATTGCATTAATAATTCCTTTCATACCTCCATGATTGTTATTAATAAATTTTTATTAATGTATGATGATTGTTATTAATAAATTTTTATTAATGTATGATAATTGAATGAAGTGATAATATGTTAGATTTTCATGCAATAAAAATGATTACTCTTGACATGGTGTCTAATGGTGAGAAAAGTGCAATGAAAATATTTGAAGATTCCATACCAAAATGTGATATCACAAGCCTAAGTATTTCTGTCGCAAATGTTCACGGTGGTCGAGCTATATCAGGATTATTAGGCAATATCTATCCTGGAAATCCAGATGTCAAAGAGATATTAAGACATGCTAAAGAAAATATCGATCTTGCAGATGAAGGAGTTGCTGAATTTGCTAGAAGATGTAAATGTAAAAATAAATATAAATAAAGAGGCTGATAATATATGCCCCATATGCACCATGAATGGTATAGATACGAAACAAAAGTAATGGAACTTGCAGAGTTCTTAGTCCAATCAGAAGAGATAGCAAGTACTGACGAACTACTTGAATATTTTAAAGATCCCAAGAGATATACCGCTGTGTGGAATATATACGAGAAAGAGATACTTGGAACAGAACCATTGCCTGGACATTTAAAAATAGCCTGCACATGCTAGATTCAGTAATGATATGTAGTTTTTCAAATATATTCATATATGGAGAAATATATGGTAGATATAGATGCTGATTTGATAGAAAATAAATTTGTCATCAATTTTAAACCAATGTTAGAATAGAATCAGGTTTGGTTACTGAAGATCTTGGATCTGAAAGGCCTATTAGAAATTTGATTGATACAGAACTTGACGATATTTTATCTGAAATAGGAGACTTGCAAAAAATACATCCTGATGCATACAAGAATATATTGGAACAAATTGATCAAGCAAGAATATTGAACAATATCTCGAAGACTATACAGATGTCAGTCCAATTACAAATGACAGATATCTATTATACATTAGCAAGTCAATAAGCATAAAAAGAAAACCATAGAATATATTATTAAGAGGTAATAATGATAGAAAGACCTAATATGGAAAGAATTCTCCAAGATGCACATACAAAGCGGCTGGTAAAATTAAGAAAAGATATTGCAAAATATGAAGAGAATGTAAATAAATGCAACATCTATGAGACAAACATTCTTGCAGAGAGTATAGGTGCAGATATTGATTATTTATTTCATGTTGATAAAAGGATTACAGATGAACAGAAACAAGAAATTAATAGATTAGAAAATCAATTTTCTGGTCACGTTGAACGTCTTGAAAAATGCAGATGTATTAAGAGACTGGAGAAATAACGATGTGATCAGATAAGAAATTATACTTATTCAATAGAATAAGATGGTATACTCACCGTTTAGGCCCTGGATCTGGCCAGATCCAGGACTAATACCATAAAAATGGTGAATGTATCAGAATATATAACGGTGAGAAATATGAAAGAAAATAATGAAAAAGGTACGCTTGGATGGATCAAAGATAAAGCGAGAAAAGATGGGTTTGATGATTTAAACAAGTGGAACGAGTATAAAAGACAAAAAAGACAAAAAAGTTTAGATAATGAAATTTGTCATAATTGTAAAAAAATAAAGATTGAAGTTGGGTCTCGTTATCGAGAAAAAGATAAACAAGGTAAATTCACTGGTTATTGGATATGTAAAATTTGTAACAACTATTGGTTGAATCATGGCAAATATCATAACAATTATGGATCTCCAGGATGGTTTTACGAATTAGTAGAAAATTATGGAAGAGAGTTTGCAAATTGGGCTTGGGAAAATAGATATAAATTACCAGGTAATTGGCTAAATTCTGGGTGCAAGACTGATAAGGAATATAGGGATAAAAAAGCTCAAGATGCAGGATTTAAGAATAGACAAGATAGAGAAGACTATAATGCTCGTTTATTAGGATATAATAATGAAAACAATCGTTATGGTTGGGATAAGAAAAAAACTAAAGAATATCAAGATGAAATGGAGGAGAGAAGAGAATTTAGGAAAACCAAAGAATATAGAGATATACAGGCAAGAAAAACTGGATTCAAAGACAGTACTGATCGAAAAAATCATCAAAGATGGGAAAGTGGGAAAACTGTTCCAATGTCAGAATATGAAGGTTGTGAATCTCATATTGGTGTATGTATAGGAGAAGATAAAATAGCAAAACCTGTCTTAAATAAAATTTTTGAAGAAGTTGACAAAAAGAAAAATAACAATCCTGGATTTGAGTATGTTTGTAAAAATCCTAAACAGGAATTTATTAATAAATATCCCCAATTTAAATTAGAAATAGGCAAAGAATATAAGATAGACATAAAGACTGCACATTTTATTGGCGACTATTGGAAATATCGTATAGATCATAATAATATGCCAGACTATTTTATGCCAATTGCGCTTGGCATCATTGACAATGTTGCTCAGCACTTATGGCTCATACATAAAGATGACATAGTTAGAAATGTAGAATTTTGTAGAAGAGTTGCTATCAAAATAGCCAATCGTCAAGATCATTTGTCAGAATTTAAGAAATTTGAAATCACAGATATATTGGACAATCAAAACTATCAAAACAAGCTATGATAAATAATAATTAAATATGAGATGATATTTAAATGAGAAAACCAGAAACAGTACTTATCACAATGCCAGTTAAAAAGGGAGATCCGACTGAATATACCTTTTTATGGGGTCTGAAAGCCGAAAAAATGGCAAAAGATCTTGGATACAACGTCATTACTATAAAAGGTGTAGACAATACGTACGATAATACGACCGAAGCAATTAAAAAATATAAACCTCGCTTATATACTCATTTTGGTCACGGCTGCGGTTCGAGTCTGCAGGGAGATAGAGAATGCGAGGTTGTAAGAAAGTATAATATTGACGAATTAATCTGCATGGCAGAAAGTCCATATTTGGAAGAAAGACAAAGATTACTCAAGCTTCTAAATCCAATTGGAAAATTATCATGTCCTGGTATATGTTCACTGGACAATGATCCATGCGCACCATTCTGTATGCATCCAACAAATGTCGATTTATTAAGAGGTTCGATTATACTTGCCGTAGCATGTCATTCAGCTAGTCAGTTGGGGAAATGTGCGATCAATTATGGGGTCCTGAGCTACGTGGGTGAAGACGATTTGTTAATGTTTCCAGTTGACTCGATGAACTCGCAAGATATGTTTGGTGAGGTACAACTGGTCATGTTTAAGGAACTTCTCATGGGCAAAACTGTCAAAGAAGCTGAGAAAATAATGTCAGAACATGAGGACTCATACATAAGAAAATATAAGAGAGTCAAATATGTGGCCTTACCTTTGCTCTGGAATAAGATACATCGTCAAGTATTGGGCAATGAGAACGCAACGATATATGAATGATATAAGATGGTGAACCTCCGGCTCTAGTTCGACTAAAACAACAATACTTATCATAATATGAAATAAAGGTGATAAATAATATGGCAACAGGATCATGTATAGATGAAATAGAAAATTTCATAAGTGCTAAGATAAGTTTTGAATTCGCAAATCATGAAAAAGCTGAACATGGAATTAGGCAGGAACATATATCAGAACTTGGAAGAGATGTGCAAACAACTAGAAATGAATTGCATCAATGCATAAGAGAATTGGCAAAAAATAGATCTCTATGAGCATATATACAGGTAGTATCTTCACAAAAAGGCCAGGATCGAGAAGGATATATGAAAGAGAATTAGGCACATCATATAATATAGATAAGGATGAAGATGTACAAAGAGAAATTTCTAATTTAGAAGAACTTGCTACATTTGTCAGAAGAAGTGCACATCGTTGTGACATGACAGAGACATTTCTTGAGAATTTTGGTACTATAGGTGGAATTCACAGAAAGTATACAGAGCTTGTACCTATTGAACCAGGATCACAATCATACAAAAGATTTAATGATGCCATAAGAAAGACAAACGATGCAATAAGAGTATTTATCCAGGATTGTGAATGCAAATATAGAAAAAGATTTTATTAGCCATAATATAGAAAAAGATTTTATTAGCCAAAATATAGAAAAAGATTTTGGTAACAAAGAATATAAGAGAAACCATAACATGTCAATAATTAATGGAACATTTAATACAGACCTAAATGGATGGAATGCTACTGGTGCAGCATCATGGGATAATGGTAGAGTATACTTTACCAGTGGAGGTACTATCTATCAGACGTTTACGGTTTCAGATAATCTATTACAATTTGATTGGGAAACTATAGGATATAGTCCAAGCGCTGCTGGTCTAGAGTACCAACTTTATATCGACGATATACTCAAATTAAGCAAAATGCTTCCAGGAAATTATAACAACCCTCTGCAGGGTACAAGTACGATATATCTTGGAAATTATATTGGAAGAAATGCAAAGATATTATTTCATGAAATTTACAACAAACAGGGATGGATAGATAATGTAATAATATCCCATACTACAGGAGTATATAATGGTAATTTTAATCTTGGTCTTGAAGGATGGGAGACAACTGGAAATGTTACAATAGAAGAAAGATTAAATCAGCCTATTGCTGGAATATATTCTGGAGGAAAATTAGAACAAACTTTTATAATCAATCAATGTCTCCTATCATTTTATTGGGACAATGGTTCAGTAATTAATGGATATGACATATATGTAGATAATGTATTGGCACTGCAAAGAACAATTCAAGAATGGTCTTCTGGTATAGAATCAATAGATACAAGTCAATATATTGGCAAAACTGTAAAAATTTCCTTCTGGTGCAATGGTGACGAATTAAGAATCGACGATGTTCAAACATCGATTGATGCGTTTGGTATATCTGTAACAAGTTATCCTCCTGGCGCAGAAATATATCTGGACAATATTTCGACAGGTCAAACCACCATAGATACACCTATTATAGTATATGCAGGATCTGAAGGTCAGCACACAATTACTCTTAAATTAACAGGATATCCTGATTATGTAGACACTGTTAATGTAACCAAATGCATAGTTTCATATATGACTGGCGTATTTACAGGATGTATAACATTCATATCAAATCCTCCTGGAGCAAAGATATGTATAGATAATACCTATACAGGAGAAATTACACCAAAAACATTTTGTGAATACGAGATAGATAGTTATCATACATATTCATTATATCTTAAAGATTATAGAATAGAAACAGATGATTTAAATTTTGTTCCAGATAAAGGCATATTGATAGATAAAAATCTTATTCACGAGACTGGGAGCATAAACTTCAATGTCACTCCAAACGGTGCAAAAATAATTTTAGGCGGAGTAGACACAGGAAATTTAACTCCATCCATAATAAATGATATATCAACTGGATATCATAACTATGAAATTCGTTTAGATGGTTATTATTCTCTTACTGGAAGTTTTAGATCAATTGTAGACACGGTAAAAGAGATATCAGATTCACTACAACAAATAACTGGAGTAATAAATGGTACATTTAATACAGATTTAAGTGGATGGACAATAACATCTACAAATTTCGCCGAAGGATATATAGAATGGGTAAATGGAAGAGCTCATCTGATAACAAATAACATACCTATATCGATATCGCAAGATTTTATTGCGACAGAAGACAGTCTAGTATTTACTTATAGCCGTGTAGTATCACTGAATAACTATTGTGACATGGGATGGAGAGTCTTATTAGATCCTGATACCCCAGAGCAGACAATAATTGCAAACTATTGTGGATATGGGAGTGAAAGCGAATATTGGGGAAATTTTGAGGTAGATGTAAGTCCATATATAGGAAGAACTATTAGATTAATTGCATATCTTAATGGTATGAAAGTAGTCTATATTGGAGGTCCTGCCGAAGCTTACCTAGATAATGTGGGAAATATTCCTAGACCGACGAGATCAATGACATTCCAATCATATTGTACTACAATATCAGATTGTCCATCATCTTCTCTTCAACTTTCTCAATGTCCAGCAGAAATATCTATTGATGGAACAATAGTAGGATATGGCACAACAATAACGGATCTATCTATAGGACCACATTCCTGGAGAGTAGGCAAAGATAGAAATTATACTTTGGAAACATTTTCGAAATATATTGGAGAAGATGTCTCATTCATACAAGGAACACCTACACATAATTATATAGATAACATATATACACCTGCCCAAAGAATATATGAATTTCATTACGAATCTCCAGACATGGTAAGCACTTCGTCATGCGCATCTCCAAACGTTGTTCATTCAATAACTATGCCAGGAATATATTACGAAGGACAAATAAGATATTCCTGGGACGTAAATCCTGGATATGCATGGGCAGGTGTATATACACAGATATTTAAGAATACAGAGCCAATAGGAGAATTACATGACACAGGTCTTAATAGTGGAGAAACATTTCATTACGAAGACACTCTAAATATAATATTAGATGCCGGAGATACTTTATCCTTGGTTACATGGGGAAAAGGACCGACTTATACATGCGAATATTATGTAGTATCTAATGTAATATTAGAAACTATTCCTCCAACATTAACATCAATAGTAGTATCTCCTCCAACTGCAGATGTCATCATAGGAGGTATACAACAATTTGTAGCAACATGTAAAGACCAAAATGATGACGAGATGATTTGTCCTATACTAACATGGGATACAACAGATCATACAGTAGGAACTATATCAGGTACAGGATTATTTACTGGAATATCTGAAGGTATCTCGACGGTGACTGCAACAAGCGCACCTCTTGTCGGAAGTGCGATAGTAACTGTGATACCTATTGTACAAGCAGGGCCTGGAGATATAGGAAAGATACTTTTAGGAGGATTTTTAATAGGCGCACTACTACCCAAAGAATGTAAAGACTATAAATATAAAAAGGATTGTCTAAAAGCTGGCTGTGAATGGATAAATGGCAAGTGTGTCAAAAGAATGAAAAATGTTTCTGCTAGATAAAAAAATTATAACATAGTAAGATGTCCGCGCCATATATTATTTAAGACAAAACCTACCATCATCAATTCCATAAAAGTTGTCAGTTCCAAGATATTATTTGAAGAATATCCAGAGATTAAGATGAAGTTATAGAAGAGGCATTTATGGTCGACATCATATTGTCTATTGACAACAGGACAGATTACTTTAGATGTATTGAAAAGATATGTCGAATCTCAAGGAGACGACATAGATAACAACACAAGAAAAGAGTCTTGTAAATTATGTGGATGGTAATCATGATTCAACTAATTCCTAAAGAAGAAATAGTATCAACATCTAAATGGATTCCGATCACCAAATCTTACAAATATGAGATGAAACCTACTAAGAATCAAGAAGTTAAGTTGAATCAGACATTAAATACATGCAGACATTTGTACAATAATATTTTATCTGAAAGAAAAGACGGATATGAGAATGACGGTTGGAACATTCAATATAATGATCAACAGAATTATTTACCAACACTAAGAAACAAAAACGATGAATTTGGGAAAGAACTTAGAGAAGTATATGCTCAGATTTTACAGAATGTCATAAAAAGAGTAGATATATCTTATCAGAATTTCTTTAGGAGAGTAAAGAACAGTAAAAAAGGAAGTAATGGAAAGAAAGAAAAACCAGGATTTCCTAGATTCAAAGGATATGGAAGATATGACAGTTTTACATTTCCTCAATATGGAAATGGATGTGATAGTAGAAGTATCAAAGAAGTAAACGCATCTAAAGATGGAATAAAATCTAAGAATAAGAAAATAGATGTTGTTAGACTCTCCAAAATTGGAGATATTAAATTTATCAAACATAGAAATTTCAATCCCAATCCATATCTAATAAAGACTGTCGCTATAAAGAAAGAAATTGATAAATGGTTCGTAATGTTTACTGTCGAAACTTTCACAGAAATCAATATTCCAACAATACCAAAAGAAGTAAATCAAGATAAAATTGTTGGTATTGATGTAGGACTAGAGAAATTAACAACATTGAGTAATGGAAAGATTATAGAATCTCCAGAATATCTAAGAGAATCTGAAAAGAAATTAGCAAAATATCAGAGAAGATTATCAAGAAAGAAGAAATATGAAAAGATAGTTGAAATCAATAAGAAAATTAATCAAGGTCAAAAGATAGATAAAGAAATTGAAAAGAAGAAAATAAAAGTCAACTCTAAGAATAGAGAAAAGCAAATAATCAAAGTTAGAAAAATTCATAGAAAGATAACAAATCAAAGAAGAAACTTCAGTCACGAGGTATCAAGAACCTTAGTTGACAAATTTGATGTTATATCATTTGAGAAATTGAACATACAGAACATGGTGAAGAACCATCGTCTTGCAAAATCAATCTCAGATGCATCGTGGTATCAGATACAAATGTTCACTAATTACAAGGCAGAATGGGCCGGTAAGAAAGTGATATTTGTTGATCCAAAGAGAACATCGAAAGAATGTCATGTATGTGGTAATTTAGAAGATATGAAATTGTCTGATAGGACATTCAGATGTTCTAAATGTGGATTGATATTAGACAGAGATATCAATGCTGCAATAAATATAAAGAATAGAGGAATAAAAGAATTAAATATCACTCCAGGAACTGGAGAAGGAGCCTGTTTGAGCAGTCCCAATAGGGATACAATGATACAGGAAGCCCTCCTTTAGGCGGGGGGTAGTTCACGAGGTAAGTTATATGGTAATTGGAACAATAGATCCAACAGATATAGTATCAATAAATTTTGATTATGATGAAGAAAATGATAATTTCATAATGGCAATTCTAACGAAAAAAGAATTTTTGAAATCATTTGGTAATAGACTAGATAAAAAAATTGGGAAAGAAACAATAGGACCTTTAATATTCAATACATTAAATTTTTCGTCGTCATCTGTCATGATGTTTGACTGAAAATTTTGATCTATTTTATTTAAATATAATATTATGCCAAAACAGATAGATTCGTTTATCCTTCCTGACAATATCATATCCAATATGAAGGATAGAATCAAAGAAACAAAAAAACTAAAAACAGAACTCGGTTTTGCATTATGTATAGATCCTAAAAAAGAATCTAGTGTTATAATTAAAGGTTCAGAATGCACAGGCACCAGATGCTCCATAAAGACTGGAATGTGTAAAGAAAATCAAACCCATATAGGAGATTATCATACCCATCCAAGAACCGCCGCAACAATGAGTATAACTGATATAGTAACAGGATGTTCAGAAAATATTGAATGTGTAGGCTCTGCAAGATTCAATAATATAGTATGTTTTTTGAGAAAAACAGATAAATCTCAATGCCTAAAAGATTCAAGTCCTTACGAAACAGAAGAACATACATTATTGGAAAAAGATGCAGAAATAAGAAAAATATTAAGTAGCCCAAAATCTATCATGAAGACTGGTATATATAATACTCTGAAAGAGCTTCATCAATATGACAATAGAATATTTAAATATCATACAAATAGAATCAAAATATTGAATAAGAATTTTGATAGAATAAATATATAATTAAATTTGAAAATAAATTAATATTGAATAAAGAAATCCAAATTCGAGAACATATATGCCAAGAAATCTAAATTCATTTACTTTATCAGATAATTTAATAGATATAATGAAACATAAGCTTAAAAAGACTGAAGAATTACATAAAGAGCACGGTTTCAATCTATGCCAAATAGATGGTAGTAATGAATTGAAAGATGACACTCATTGTATAGGTAATGCTTGTAGCTTGCCTCTTGCAAAGACATGTAAAATTGGAAATAAAGTTGGTGGATTTCATACTCACCCAAAAGAAAGTTCGACACCATCTTTGGTTGATCTATGGATAGGATATTACTATGGAGTAGAATGTGTAGGTGGAACAGCCGACAAAAAGATAATGTGTTATGTTAGAAAAGACGAAACTAGAGACCCAGAAATCAATAAAATCTTTGCTGCAAATACAGCTAGATTTGATTCATTAAGAGCAGGCAAGAAACATCATTTGACTACACGAAGAGGTTATAAAATGTTTATGTCCAAATTTCGCGATTTGCAATATACCAAAAATTTTTTACAGAAAAAATATTTCGATTCTATCGATATAACAGAGTAAATATTTTGATGCTAAATATTTATTCTATAGAGTAAATATTTTGATGCTAAATATTTATTCTATAGAGTAATGTGATAATAAATTAAACAGATTTCAATTCAAACAAGATACCTATGATCCCTTCTATGATCCCCATCATACCTCCAGAAGAAGTAGAAGAAACAAAAATAAAGAAGATAAAAAAAGATAAACTAGCAGATAAGAAAAATTTAGAAATTGTAAAAACAGAAAAAAAAGAAGAAACAAAAGCAATACCTATTGAAGGAAAAGAAGATTTATTTGCTAAAATCTGGGAAGAAGCGGCAGGAGAAGAAGGAGATATAGAAGGAAAAGAAGAGGAAATATTAAAAAAAGTATTAGAAGAAATAGAAAAAGAAGAAAAGAAAAGAGCAATAATACGAAAACAAAGAGAGAAAAAAGAGAAATCTGTATATATTGGACCATTAGTTCCAAGATTTATTACGGCAGAGAAGGAACATATTCATGAAAAACCAATCATACCATCAGAATATTGTTGTAATAAATTATGTAAAAATTTGAATGATGAAATATTTGTAAGAGAAGAATCTTTAGGAGCCGTCACACCTGTCTTTACAAAAGGCGAGCCACCTACTTATAAAGGATTTTTCTCTATTCCGTATGCTATAGAAGCCTTAAAAGACTATAGATATATTCTAGACAGAAAAAATATTTGCAAATGCTATGAAGAAACTAAAGAGATTGAGGCCCCATTGCCTGAAATCAAAGGAGAACCTGCAAAATTAACTTCTATCAAAACAGGAAGACCTATTGTGCTTACCCCTGGTGTTCCCAGATTTGAACTTCCAAAAACATTGATTCATATTATTCATAGAAAAGATATACCTGTTGTCCCAATTCATGATGGATGTTGCATAGATGCTTGTAATGTATTAACAAAAAAAATTAGCAAAATGGAGAATATGTTAGATAAAATTGAGCTAAGAGGAGGAAAAGCTCTCAGACCAATGTTAGGAAGAGATCCAAGATATGAGGCGCTTGCATATAAAACATTTGCACTACAAGAATATAGATCATCATTGACAAAAAAGAATATATGTAAATGTCTCAAATAGATGCAATAAACATAAATTAAAAATCTCATAAAAGGATATTATTTTCCTTTTAAAGGAAAATCTCATAAAAGGAAACTATCATAAAAGGAGACTAAAATGACAGAATATAAACAAATGATTTTCATTCTCAATAAAAATTTATATGCTTTCAAGAAAAGTGTAAAGTCTTGTGATATACCGAGCATATTAGATAACAATATAGTATTTATAGACACACTTAGAAATGCTAATAAGATTTTTGAATCATTATCTCCAAAAGCAAAAATAGATAATGCAACTACAAATGATAAGTCTAAAGAGTTAGCTATGCAATATTTCGATGTTAGAAGCAGAATTAACAGTATTTGCAGTTGTGTAACAAAAAAATAATTATAGATATATAAAAATTATCAAGATGATAAAAAAATCAAGATGACACAAGAATATCTAATCGATCTTGACAAACTACGAGAAGAGATAACTCAAAATATAATATCTCTCTTCGATGCGATTGACACACTCGTAGAGCCTGCACAGTCAAAATTTGATGAATTTAGACCAGTTACAGAGGGGTTCAACTTATCGCATGATGCGTTTTAAGAACATTAAGTCTAGAACTAACAGATGATACAGCAATTCCAATAATAGAAGGTCTTGAGGATATATATGCACGAAGAAAGTTTTAGTGCTGAAAGAACTTGGGATGAAATAAGATTATTAATCAAAAGAATGATGACACACGGGCTAGCATAAAAGAAATTTATGGGAGAATGAAATGAATAATGTATTAACAATAAACGAAATGAAAAATATGTCCATAGACGAAATTGTAAATATGTATAGAAATGGATATAAAGTTGAAGAAAATGTGACTAATCTAAATCCGAAAATAGTATCTGCACAAGATGGCATAGCTGTTAGCACAGGTGCCATGTTATTAATAGGGCTAGGTATAGTAGCATATATGTATCTCAAGAAATGATGATGAATTATAGACATCAATAATAGATCATAGACATCAATAATAGATCATAGACATCAATAATAGATCATAGACATCAATAATAGATCATAGACATCAATAATAGATCATAGACATCAATAATAGATCATAGACATAATAATAGATCATAGACATCAATAATAGATCATAGACATAATAATAGATCATAGACATAATAATAGATCATAGACATAATAATAGATCATGGATAAAAAAGACTGTCTGTTACTTAGAATGTATGGTGATGGAGAAAAGTTCATAAAACCAGTATGGTATCCATGTGGCAATTGTTCAAATTGTGAAAGAGATTCTTCGAGAAATGATTATACAAAATCATTTTAAAAATGTGAACATCAAAGATTATTAAAAATTCTATCAAAGGAGCTATATGCCAGACATTCAGAAGTATTATTCAATAGATCTAGTAAAATTAAAGGCAAGAGTGGAAGAATGTGATATTGAAACATTGGACAGCATAGATTTTTTCTTAAAAGAAGCAAATGCATATACATCAGGAATTCCTATAGATATAGAGAAAGAGGTACGATGGGAAATTGATAAATTTAAGAGAAACTGTATGTGTGCCAGACCTAAAATTATAAAAAAATAGGTAAATCATAGGAAAATATGCAAATGATAATGATCAATAAATAATAAATGGAGCAATATGCCTAAACTAATATCAACAATGGAAGGAGATAGAGTGGTCCTCCATATTGAGATTGAACCTCAAATAAAAGAAAAAAATTGGTGCATTATAGTATCATCAAAATCCAATTATGGTGGAGGTTTCACTGTTCCAACTATAGCCAAGATACTGGAATATATATACAAAGTAGATACATTTTGTGGCACAGGTAGTCAAATAATTAAGAAAGACTATCCGATGCCAGGACAATATTTGGCTTTGTTGGGCATCGATAGTAAGGAGATATTAGGAGAAAATATTATAGATACAATTGATAGAACTAGATCAGAAACTGGTCCTATACTTACAAAATTCGATATATCAGGTTATTATATATCAGACAAGGATGTAAAAAGTGTGAGAGATATATTGGCTTGTATGGCCGATATTCACAATGAATACAAGAAAAAAGATGAAAAAGTATTTGATAACATGATATTAGAACCTATGTTTTCTACGATTGTAGAGTTTTTAAACTATGTAGCCAATAAAAAAGATATAACTCCATATGTAGATTTTGAAAAATTTCTTATTAGTCTACGAGGTCCCATATTAAGAGAGGGCAAATATTTCTGGCCTGTCATAAGAGATGGTAAATACGTAGATTATTATATTTATTAGATTGAGGAAAATAATGACAGTATTAATTGCGTGGGACTGTGACAGCACCCTGGATGTAAACAATGGTCCTATTTCAGTATCTTGTCTATACGAGATTAATATTCCTCCATATATTCAGATAGTAATAGTGAGCCCAAGTTCATTTTGTTCCAATCTACCATTTCCAAAATTTGTAACAGGAAATTCAAGATTAGAGAATCTTTTGATGGCCTCATTAGCTTATCCATCATTGATCAATATATATGTATCAGACAATGATGGAGATGATAAAAATGCCAAGAATGCGGGATTTGTTTATGTACATCCAAAGGACTTTCACTTCCCACTAAATGCAACAATATTGCAATAATATTGAATATTAAGAATATCAACAATATCAAGATTATCAATAACATCATGATATTATCATGATGATTAAGGAGAATTATAAATGGTATCAACAGGTATAATAGAAATCAATGCCAAATGTTCAGATGTGGTATTTAAATCTTGTTCTTCCGAATTATATATTGATGAAAAATTCGTAGGTTACACTCCCATACAGGTTTTCCTACCAACAGGAGCATATAACTATAAGCTCGTCAAATCAGGGTATCAACCCCCGCCTCCACCGCCTGCACCATTGACAGCAGGTATTATGAATGTTCAATATGGTATAAAATATTCATTAGATGTAGACCTAATAAATAGTGTGAAATCTGGAGGTTTATCTATAATTTCCACTCCTGATGGTGCAAATATATTTATAGATGGACAAGATAGAAAAATAATTACTCCAGCTATTATATCAAATCTGACTCCAGGAGATCATAAATATAAGTTGAGCTTGCCTGGATATGTAGAAGTAGAAGGATCATTTACAATGATTCTGGGTCAAACTACTTATATAAATACAACATTTTCCCAATTAAAAGATTACGGAACAATATATTTATATCCAACACCTTTTCTATATGGGAGAATAATTCCATATATTCTTGAAGGAGCAAAAATATATATAGACAATGTTGATACAGGTAAACTCATGTCAACATCTGTAACAGGATTGGCTAAGGGTGTGCATACTTTTAGAATAGAAAGATCTGGGACCATAGATAGAGATGGAATGTTTATAATAAATGGAGGAGATACTCTATTGGTAAGTACTTATCCAATATTAGAACCAAAAACTGGTATGTTAGTTATACGTGCTGCTCCATTTGTAGGAGATCCTAAAATAGCAAAGGTTTATATAGATGGCAAAGATACAGGAAAATACGCAAATTTAAGATTCGCATTGCCAGAAGGAACACATACATATAAGCTACAATTGGAAGGATACCAGGATACAGAAGGTAAATTTGATATAATTAAAAACCGTATTACAAGGATAACAGGATACATGAATCGTCTAGGCTCTATTCCTTTGGGCAAGGTAAATATATCATCAGATCCTCCTGGAGCATTGGTAGCTATTGACGATATATATTTAGGACAATATACTCCGACTACTGTTGGAAAATTATTTGATGGTGATTATACTTATAGATTAACAAGATCAGGTTATTCAGATGCAACTGGAACATTTACTGTGACTAATGGACAAACTGTAGACTTAAATCCTAAATTAATACAGAACGATACTATTCTTGATATATCAGCCAATGTAATAGCAACAATGATCTATATAGATGACCATACAGAAGGATGGACCACTCCAGCAGAAATAATAGGACTTTCTCCTGGAGAGCATAAATATAGATTAGTAACACCTGATACTTATGGAGATGGATTTGATGATGCTACTGGGACATTCAAAATAGAGGCAAATAAGACAACAATTGTAAATGCAGAATTGAATATTAAAAAATCAGGTAAAGGAAATCTTATTGTAAATTCTATACCAATAGAAGCGAGAGTATTCATTGATGACATTGATACAAAATCGATTACTCCAGACAGTATAATAGGTATGGAACCAGGTATTCATACTGTAAAACTAACATTAGATGGATATAAAGATTGGGCCGGTACTGTCAATATAATATCTGGTAGTATAGTGTCGATATTTGAAACTCTTATTCCAGATTGATTCCAGAGAAGGTTTGATATAAGGAGATAAAATGCCAACAGGTACAATATTAGCTTATTCAATCCCAGATGGGGCACAAATATTATTAGATGGATCTATAGCACCTACTATGTTTGGATTTGCGAGAACTCCAGCATTAATAGATCAGGTTTCTGCAGGTTCGCACAATATTACATTCAGACTGCCTGGATATGTTGACGAGATTAAATCAGTAAGTGTCCCACAGGGAGGTTATTCGACAGTATATGGGATATTACGTCCAGTAAAATAATGAAAACTGCACATTAACATATTTATATTAAGAATATCAGAAGGCGATTATATATGGAAGAATCAATACAAAATTTAGATATGAAAAATTTAATAGAACAAAACAACATAGCATTAAGAAGTGCAATTCAAGCATTAGAGATGTTAAGTAATCAAGTTGCCAATCAAGTTCAAGTTGAACCGGCTCCTCCAATAGACGAAAGATATTATCCTGGTTATACAACCCCTGCAAAATTTGCATTCATGCAAAAATAAATATAAAAATGAATTTTATGATTCTTATATTTTAATAGACAACCTTGAGATGAAATAAATTATGTCAAAGACAATATATCCTGAAGATAAAATAACTGATCATGATATCAAGATTTTAGAAGAACTGTCGACATATCTTCTTGGTATATGGTCAAGAGAAATAGAAGAAAAGAGAAGAGATCGTATTTATGATAATAATGCTCTCGACGATTTTATGTCAGAATTTGCTATTATGATTAGTGATATTAGAAACAAGAAAAATATTGCAGACCATATATCTTATGTTCGTGGACCCCACCTTACTATTGAGGTTCCTGTGAGATATGAATAAATGGCTATATGAATAAATGACTATATGAATAAATGACTATCTAAAGGAGAATACAACATGTTAATACCAATAATTCCTTCAGAGCAAATAAAAAAATCTGAAATAAAAGAAGGAAAACCGTCGATACCTTTGGTTGCTGAAAGCCAAGTAAAGAAAAAGTCGGCACCGATACCCATAATTCCTGTAACCGGTGTCACTGAATTCATGGTAAAAGCCAAAAAGATACCGACTGGTGTAAGGTCAGTCATACCGACTGGAGATACATGTTGCACAAAAGTATGTACAATTATAAATAATAGAGTAAAACGTATGGAAGATGATCTTAGACTCAGAGAAGATGAATTATCTGCGATTACTAAAGGTTTATTATTGGAAACTATAAAAATAACAGTTCCAAAAAAAGGTGAGCTTAAAAAAGGCGAAACTAAAAAACCTGGACCTAAAAAAATTGAAACTGAAGAAATTGAAAAAGAAAGAAGAGTGAGTGTAGCATATTCTCAGAGCAGATTAAAATTAAAAAAACAGGTACATGCGCTCACAAATCAATTATCAGCATTAAAAGATATAAGATATGAAATGGTAGATAAAGGTTCTTGTAAATGTATAGAAGAAGTTAAATTCCCTGAAAAAGAGATGATGCTTGAAAAGGTACTTTCAAAGTAAACAACAAGATACAACAACATACAAACAACACAAAAGTAGTTAATAATAAATCTATCAGTTTCAGTTAATCTAACAGTTTCAAAGAAAATCTCAAAGAAATAATAGAGGTAAAAGATATGGTTCAATTTAAAGTTGGAGATGTAGTTACATTATGTGCATCAATAAGAGATTTGTGTTTCTATAACCAGTATTATGAAATTTTTGATATAAATATGTCTGTTGGCACATGTTCCATAAGTACTACTACTTTTGGTTGTCTAAATCCAAGCGGTATCCAACTTGATTTTCAATGGACCAATACTAGAGACAGTACTCCAACACATAGTTGCAACTCTGCCAATAATATAAAGTTTCTTGGGTCTGCTACTACAAATTCTCAAGGAGTAGCATCGTTGACATATACCATAGTTCAAAATGATTTAGATCTTTTTAATGCGAACACTACTTTTGATTTAAGAGTATGTATAAGAAATACGCCAAATGTAGACCCTCTAATGATTGGTAAGACAAGAAACGAGATCAATGCTCACAATGGAGACTATATAATAATAGTTCCAGCAACAGTTTTGGTTCCTACTCACCGTATTGATTTAGTTGTAAGACCGTGGTCATGGTACGATCCAAATGGTGCGGCTCAACTTATTATAAACAAACTTATAGACATAGATGGTGCAATAACAAATTTCTTTGCTGAGTATGGCATCATTGATTATCAATATATTAACACAGATGTTATAACTGGTGACAATAATGTAATTATACGTATAAATTTGAGAAGTACAGGATTAGGAGAGCAATACGACCAACAATATCAATATCTGGCAATACCTCTTGTAGTAAAAGTGATTATTACAATGGTAGCTGTTGGATTGATAATAGTAGCCATTGGAAAGATCATAGACCTTGTATTTTATGCAATAGACGATCTTCTTGGTCTAGGACCAGCACTGACAAACAAAAAGTTGACTGATGCTGGAGAAGAGTTCATGAAATCATTAATGGACGGTTGTGTGACAAAAACATGTATCGATCCCAGTCTTAATCAAGATCAAAAAGCTTTGTGTATCAAAAACTGTGTTGATAATGCATTAATTAATTGGAAAGATTATCAAAACAATAATTATCCAGACGCAGATCATACTCCATTGGATACTGGCCAAACAGAAGTCCAAGTATGTTATGATACATATAATGCAAGTGCCAAAACACCGACAGACTATACGACATATCTTGACTGCATGAAAATCAAAAGAGATACCGCCGTAGATGCAGACAAGGATAATACTCTTATTGTATATGATCCAGATGCTCCAGCAGGAGAGAAAGAAAAACCAGGAGGAGGTTTTGGCATGATCATGTTAGCTGCATTGGCTCTTGGTACAATCGCATTAGTTGGAACAATGAAAACTGGACCAAAAGGTGTCATAGAACTCAGGACAGAAAGATAAAAGGCGATTAAATATGTCATACAAATGTAATAATAGACAAAATATGTCTTATAAAAAATTGAGTCTAGACCAAATTGGAAATTTATCCATAGGAGAATTAATTGATCTATATAGACAAGGATATTCATTAGAAAACTTAGAAAGCTATCCATTAGAAACATCTAATATAAAGACCATGGCATATTCTGATTCTTGTATTGGTACTCCCACACTTGACATATATAGGGCAACATCCCAGACTGGAGGTTTTGTCATATATAAGGGATATGCAATGGCCCAAAAAATAGTTCCAACATCTAGATGTTTAGATTTTGTACTATTTAATAATGTCAAGAGATATGGCAATTATGACATGCATTTCGAAATAAGACAAGATTCTTCAGGATCTCCAAGTGGAACTCCAGGATCTTCTACTGGAAGAATCGTAGATATACTTGTGCCATATGGAAATATTCCAACAACATATGGTCCTATGACTGTCGACTTTTTGACAATATTACCTGCGGCAAATGTACCATATTGGATTGTAGTATACCCAAGTGATTATGCTTGTAATTCTGCGACAGGAGGAGCTGGATACGAAAGATTTGAATTTTCACGTTCATTTACTGGATCAACAGAAAGAGCTGCCTATGTAGACATGGCTCCATGTAGATGGCAAAGTCTCGCAGGAGATGCATGGGCAATGGAAGTATATAAACTTACATATACGACATGCTTAGCGATTTCAAATGTGACAGCAAATCCTCCTGGTCCATTTACATTAGGAGGCAGTACTACATTGACTGCCACAGTGACAAATCCAACTACAGGAGAATTTGATGTAAATTTCAAAGATGGAACAACTGTAATAAATCCTTCTCCAATAAGGACTGTCAATAGAATAGCAACATTTAACAATTGGACCCCAACAACATCTAAGACATATAGCATAAAAGCGGCTTCTGGAACATGTTTAAGCTCTACCGCTACATCTGTAGTAGTGAATCCTTCTGGATCATGTACTGATATAGTATTGACGGCTTCATCCTCATCTGTTGGTAGAGGAGAATTAATAACATTAAGTGCGACAGTGTCCCCTGCTGTTGTAGGAACAAGTGTAACATTTAAGGATGGGACAACTGCACTGGCTACAAGAACGACTAATGCAAGCGGAATAGCTACATACAATTGGATAATACCATCTGGTTCAACAATAGGTTCTCATACAATAACAGCGATAGTCCCAGGTACAGCATGTACAGATTCAATATTGATAGATGTAACTGAAGCACCTGCTCCATCAGCAGGTGGAGGAATGATGATAATAGCCGCTATAGCACTGGCAGCCGCGATCATGTTGGCAAAGAAATAATTACAACTTGGTAAGGTGTCCGCGCCCTTTAGGGCGCGGTTATCCGAAGGAATAGATATGATTATGAAATAAAGAAACATATCAAACAAAGGTCTGTATATACATACATTAAAGACATTGGGCATATATTAATTATAAATACTATTACTTCCATATAAGTATTATTGTAACATGGTGGTAACATATGCCGACAACTGTAACAGTAAAAGATGATGCATATAAAGTAGTATTGAAGAAACAGACAGAAATATATAATGCGACTGGAGAAAAGAGAAATATCAAGGACATTGTTGAACAATCAATAATAGCAGGTATAGAGTTTGTAAAATGAGATACCAATTAGACAGTAGTTCTCATTCAGTATATTCGTTGAACTATCATCTGGTATTCTGTGTCAAATATAGAAGAAAGATTCTTTCTGATGAAATATCAAACAGATTGAAAGATATCATCATAGGAATTTCAAAAGATTTCCAAGTAAAAATCATAGAACAAGAAACTGATAAAGACCATATAGTTCTAGGATATTATTCCAAGAATTTCCAGAAATCAAGATGAAATTATGGAAAGGTCATTTATGGTCAACATCATATTGTCTTCTGACGACAGGTCAGACAACATGAGATATATTGAAAAGATATGTTGAGTCTCAAGGAGAAGACGACAAACAAGAAATAGTTCATAAGTGTAATATGTGCGGATGGTCATAATATGCTCCAATTAATAGACCAAGATGAAGTAGTAGGAATAAATTCTCATAAAGAAATTATGAGATCATATAAATATGAATTGAAGCCTACTAAGAAACAAGAAGTCAGTCTCAATAAGACTCTATCAACATGTAGACATCTATACAATTTAGGTCTCGAACAAAGGAAGAAGTCTTATGAGAAAGGCGGATGGTCTATTAATTATAGCGATCAACAAGATCAATTACCAGAATTGAGACAAAAATGTGCGGAATATCAAGACGTATACACAGATGTATTACAAAATGTTCTAAGAAGAGTTGAAACGTCATATGATAACTTCTTTAGAAGAGTCAAGAATAATAATTCAGACTCTGGAACAAAAGAAAAACCTGGATTTCCTAGATTCAAAGGATATGGAAGATACGATTCGTTTACATTTCCTAGACTTGGATACGGTTGTCATATTGTAAATAAATCTGGAGATAAAGACGAAAAAGGCAACATATTAAGATTATCAAAAATAGACGACATTAAATTTATTAAACATAGAATTATTGGAAACGGTTCGCCGTATCTAATAAAGACTGTTACAGTGAAAAGAGAAATCGATAAGTTCTTTGTGACATTTGTTGCAGAAACTTATTCTGAAATATCGTCACCAAGACAATATACCAATATAGAAGAGTTGAACAATAAATCTGTTGGTACAGATATGGGTCTTTCTAATCTAGCAACATTGAGTAATGGAAAGATAATAGAACCTCCTGAATATCTTAGAGAATCTGCTAAGAAATTGACTAAACATCAAAGAAGATTGTCTAAAAAGAAGAGATATGAAAAAGAAATAGAAATTGTAGACAAGAAGACAAAGAAAAAGACTACCAAGAAAATAAAGATCAATTCTAAAAACAGAGAAAAAGAACGAATCAAAGTAGTCAAAATTCATAGAAAGATAGTTAATCAGAGAAAGAACTTCAATCACGAAGTTTCAAGAACTCTGATTAACAATTTTGATTTGATATCATTTGAGAAATTGAGTATACAGAACATGGTGAAGAATCATCATCTTGCAAAATCGATCTCAGATGCATCATGGTATCAATTACAGATGTTTACATCTTACAAGGCAGAATGGGCCGGTAAGATAGTAGAATTTGTAGATCCAAAGAACACGAGTCAATTATGTTCTGGGTGCGGTAATAAAGAACATCTGGAGCTATCTGACAGAATATTTAAGTGTTCTAAATGTGGTCTTGAGATAGACCGAGATCTCAATGCATCTATCAATATTAGAAATAGAAGTATTGAGTATCAAAGATTATTGAAAGATATAGAATTAATTAAGAATAAAGAACTCACTCCAGCAACTGGAGGAGGAGCCTGTGGAGAATCCAATAGGAATTCTGAGAAACAGGAAACTATGTCTGATAAGGACAGGGTAAATATTGAAAATATGTCAATACAAGCCCCGCCCTTTAGGGCGGGGTAGTTGACAAACAAGAGTATACGTTGCAAAAGGTATCTAATATGGCATGTAAATGTTTAGACAATTTAAAATTGAGCATAGACTCCATAGAAAAATTGTCTATAGATGAAATAATAAATTTGTATAAACAAGGTTATACGATAGATTATCCAGAAATAGATTATCCAGAAGCAACGCTAAACATAAAAACTTTGGCATATTCTGATTCTTGTACTGGTACTCCCACACTTGACATATATAGGGCTACATCCCAGACTGGAGGTTTCGTAATATATAAGGGATATGCAATGGCCCAGAAAATAGTTCCAACATCTAGATGTTTAGATTTTGTACTATTTAATAATGTTAAGAGATATGGCAATTACAGTATGCATTTCGAGATAAGACAAGATTCTTCAGGATCTCCAAGTGGAACTCCAGGATCTTCTACTGGAAGAATAGTAGACATACTTGTCCCATATGGAAATATTCCAACAACATATGGTCCTATGACTGTCGACTTTTTGACAATATTACCTGCAGCAAATGTACCATATTGGATTGTAGTATACCCAAGTGATTATGCATGTAATAGTGCAACATCAGGAACAGGATACGAACGCATGGAATTTTCCCGGTCATATACGTCTGCTACAGAAAGAGCTGCATATGTTGACATGGCTCCATGTAGATGGCAAAGTCTTTCTGGAGATGCATGGGCAATGGAAGTATATAAACTTCCTACTTATACAACACCATCAGTTGCCAACGTGTACAATGTTTGCTGGGGCAGCGGTCTTGGTGCAATATGTTCAATTCCTCCACAACAGCCAGTTATACCTGTAGGAACAAATTTTCCGATAAAAGCTGATATTACTAATTCTGGTGGTACAGGAAAGGTTAGAGCAGTATTTAAGGCAAACAATGTTACAATAAGCGATCAAAATACACCTTCCCTTGCTACATTTACTGGAACTCAATATTGGAGTCCAACAGTGAATTATACAATGCCAAGTACCGATGTCACACTAACTATAGAAGGTTATGGTTGGAATGGCGCATGGGTCTTGACAAATACACAAACAACAACAATTTCTAAGTCAATACCAACATGTACAGGAATCTCAATAGATGCTAGTACCATAACAGCAAATATTGGAGATATTATAACATTAACTGCATATGGTATAACTCCAACAACTCAACCATATACAGTAACATTTACTGACAGATCAAATACTGTATTAGGAACATGTATCTCATCGAATGGTACGTGCTCTATAAATTGGAATACGACAGGTTTATCACCTGGCACATATTATGTAAAGGCTTCTGTAATTGGACAATGTATAAGTACAGAACTGGCAATTGGTCTATCTATGCCAATAATACAGTGGGATGTAGATCTATATGTGAGTGATAGCGTTACTACAAATCCTATATCAGGAGCAAGCATAACAATAGGCACTCAAACGCTTTTGACAGATTCAAATGGTTTCAGGAGATTTAGAGTAGATCAAGGAACTATCAATGTTACAATAACAAAGACTGGATATAATACAATAGGTCCTGATCCTCAATACATATATAATAATACCACTCTCAATTATAATATGGTTTCTATAAGTCAGAATCCTGGACATCTTAGATTCATAACATCTCCTCCTGGAATTAGTGGTGCGGCAGTGCATTTTATCGGAGATATACCAACTCTTAAAGGAACTACAGATATCAATGGCATGTTGACTATTAGTAGTTTGACTGCCGGAAGAATAGTCAATTATCAAGTAATAAAAACAGGATATAATACTGCTACAGGTTCTGCAACAGTAGTTGGAAATGTTACAACAGACGTATTAGTAACTATGACTTTAACATCGACTACAGGTAGTGTATGTATTCACAGCAGTCCTTCTGGAGCATCGATCAAAATTGATAATACCATTCAAATAGGAAAATTAACTGCACTTTCTGGAGGAGGTTGTGTGGGAGCTAATACCATAGATAATCTATCCTCAGGAAATCATAACTATGAACTATCTCTAACAGGCTATCAAAATAAGACAGGTTCTTTTAGTATAACTGTTGGACAAACATTAGATTATAATGCAGGAACTTTAACTCCTCTTCCTACATTGGGTACTCTTAACATATCAAGTGTACCTGAAGGTGCAAGAATATATTTAATGACAGACGGAATATATCAAGATACTGAATACGTTACTGGAACTCCAAGTTCACCGACTGTAATAACAACATTGACTGCTGGTACATATAGTTACAAATTGACAAAGATTGGATATCAAGACTATATCAATGTATTTAACATAACTGCTGGACAGACTACGATAGTAAGTCCGACCCTTACATTATCAGCTCCAACAAAAGGAAGTCTCAGTATAGCAAGTGGTCCACAAGGAGCAGAAATATATATTGAAATTGGCGGAACATTCCAGGATATGTTATATATTACAGGTCCAATTGGAAATCCAACTGTATTATCCAATTTGGAAGAAGGTTCATATAGATACAAACTAACTTATCCAGATTATCAAGATGCCATAGGAAACTTTACTATAACTGCAGGTCAAGTAACAGGTCCTATAAATGTGACAATGAGCAAACCTTCTGCAGGAGAAGGAGGAGGCATTGTATTTGGCTTAATAGGGATTGCTGCTCTAGCTATGATGCTATCTTCTAAATAAAAACATATCCAATTAAAAAAGGAATAAAAACATATCCAATTAAAAAAGGAATAAAAACATATCCAATTAAAAAAGGAATAAAAACATATCCAATTAAAAAAGGAATAAAAACATATCCAATTAAAAAAGGAATAAAAACATATTCAATTAAAAAAGGAATAAAAACATATTCAATTGACAAAGGAATAAAAACATATTCAATTGACAAAGGACAAAAATGTCAGTCTTTCCAGAACAAAAATTATTTTCTGTATGTCTAGAATCAGAGAAGAAAAATATGATAATAAAAGCTCTTGATACACAACTAGATATACTGATAGAAAATCATTATTCAGAAAAGATGATCGAAAAATATAGATGGTTAAAAGAAGAAATTGATAAGATGAACATATGTACAAAAGAATAATGAGAAAATAGACATAAGATGAGCACAAAATAATAATCCGAGAAAATATACATATTGAGAGCTCAATTAAGACCTTGTAAAGAAAAGTGATTTGATATGATACCCATTCCAGAAAGATTTCCTTCTATACGCAAAACTAAAAAATTAACTGAAAGATTAACTGAAAAATTATCAAACATGTCAACAAGACTTATGACTATGCAATCAGGAAATATTGCTATTATTTCTATTCCTCCAGGAGGAAAAATATATATTGATGATGTTGATACTGGAATACGTGCATCAGCATTGATATCAGATCTATCTGCAGGTGATCATGACATTAAGATAATCCTTTCTGGATATAACGATTTTATTGATACTGTTACAATCGAGGATGGCTCAACGAGTTCTTTTTTCGCTATAATGACGCCTATAGTCCCACCTATTGGTACTGGTACACTAAATGTAACGAGTACTCCTCCAGGAGTAGAATTTGGCATATATGCAGGAGGAACAGGTTCATATGTATCACCAGTAAGTATACCAGATATTCCAGCCGGCATTAATGCCTATGAAGGAGGTTTGACAAACTATACTCCAATATTAGGTTCTTTTGTTATAAATTCAGGAAAGATAACAAATCTTCATCTTCCATCTGTTCTTTCTACTCCAGATATGGGACTCTTACTTATAGAATCTATACCAATGGGAGCAGAAATTTTTATAGATGATGTAGACATAGGAGCATATACATCATTTTTGACAATGATGACTCCTGGATATCATACATACGAATTGAGATTGTCTGGATATACTCCTGCCAAGGGAGATTTTACAGTTGTAACAGGTTATGACACACCTGCAATAGTATCTGTACAACTACAATCAGAAGGGACTGGTGTAATATTGTTGGCTGGTGCTGCTATCTTAGGAATGATGATGATATCTAGACCAAAATAATCATATGAGATTCAATAAAATCATGAGGTATTGTCAATGATAGATCCATTAAAAAATTTTGCAAAGACAACGGTATCAATACCGTATGATAACACAGAAACCAGCATACTTATCAACCCTGGAGATGGTGCAAAACTTCCTGATCCATCTATAGATGGTGCGTTCAATCTTGTGTGGTGGAACTATACAGACTATCCCGACCCTTCTGATGATCCAAACAAAGAGATAGTCAGATGTATAATAAAATCTACTGATATATTGACAATATTAAGAGCCCAAGAAGGGACAATTGCTACAGATAAGAACATCATAGGAAAGACATATAAGATGATTCTTTCTGTGACAGCTAAGACAATTTCTGATTTACAATCCGATTCTCAAAGTAAAGTAGATTCTGCCCTATATACACATTCATCAATAACAACAAATATACACAATTTCGATTCATTAGGAGATGCGCCTGCACAGATACATGGTATCTCAAGACATGCCGGCACCATAGGTGACCATACTACAAATCTATCAAATGTAGGTACAAATACTCATGCTCAAATAGATAATGCTATCACAAATCTAACGAACCATGTAGCAGCATCGACAGCTCATGGAGTTACAGGTGCAGTAGTTGGTACGACAAATACACAATCACTGACAAACAAGACTATTACAGATCCTACAAATAATGTAACGGCTAAGTCGTTGAAGAGTGCTACGACAACGGTAGATGTTTCTACATCATCTGCCCCAATTTCTGGTCAAATTCTAGCCGCAACAGGTCCGACAACAGCCACATGGCAGTTTTATGGAGGAATATTCTTTTCCGGTTGTATCATGCCATATTATGGTGATGTAGCAAACATTCCTGCTGGTTGGCAACTTTGTGATGGTACAAATGGAACACCAGACCTTCGTGGACAAGTTTTCCTTTGTGGTGCAACTACAGGGAAGACTATGAAGACACAACTCTCTACTGGTGGTGAAAATAGTCATACATTAACTATAGCAGAGATGCCAAGTCACAATCATACAGGTGTACCTAATTTAAGTGGCAGTGGTCAAACTTGGGGAAATCCAAGTGGATACGATACAGCTATTGGTACGAATTATACAGGTGGCGGTCAGCCACATGAAAACAGACCAAAATTCCAAGAAGTATTCTTTATTATGAAGTTATAAATTGATCAATTATAAAATTATGAAGAAGATATTATAAGGAGATATATGACACTTGGAGGATATGCATATGGTTCATCAGCACTTGCAGGTTTGGTTCCCCCACCTGGAGGTATAAATATCATTATAACGGACATATCCGTAGGTATCACACATTGTATGAACGAATGTAATGTAATATGTCAATCAAATGACTGTTCATTTCCAATAATAATGAATATCACTGTCACATGGCAGAATATTGGAAACATTGTTGGCATGTTTGTACCAACACTCAATATAACTCCTCCAGGCTCTTCTATTCCAACAACGTATACATTATCTCAAGTGACATTGGCAGCGGGAGATATTGTAAATACAATATTTTCAGACATAAACCTTGGAGCCGGTAGAAACAATATATGTGCCAGTACAGGATGAATTGATGCTACATAGGAGAAAATAGTAAAATGGTAGAACAATGTACAGCAGTAAATATATTAGCCACTGGAAGTCTATATATAATATCATTTCCTCCTGGTGCATCCATTCTAATAGATGACATATTGCAAATTGGTAAGACCACTCCAGATACCATAACAGGTATAACAGAAGGATTTCACGATGTTACCATTAGAATGACAGGTTTTAATGATTATACAACCACAGTATTTGTAGAAGCTGGAACAATTATATATATACCAAGTCCTTCACTAATTCCTAATGAAGGGTGTATATATTTCAATACCAATCCTCCTGGAGCATCGATATACATAGATGATATATTAAGGACAGAGACTACTCCATCATTGATATGTGAACTAGGTCTTGGTCCTCATACATACAGATTATATCGTGAAGGATATCTAGATGTAACTGGTAATATCGATCTTACATTAGGACAAGGTGAGATTATATCTCAAGAAATGATACCAATAGTCGAAGCAGGTTTTGGAGGAGGAGGAATGTTCCTAGTAGCAGGTCTTGCTATAGGAGCTATGATGCTAATGTCCAAGAAGAAATAAGACATAATATATAAGAGGCGAAAAATATGGCAAGAGGATTTTTACATATAATAACGACACCAGTCAATGGAGATGTAATGATTAACGGAGAATATAGAGGCACAAGAGATATCAACATAGAACTAGAACAAGGAATGTATTCAATAACATTTGGTGACGTAGCTGGATATGTAACGCCTGCCCAATTGAACGTTGCAGTCAATCCTGGTTTTACAGCTCTAGTGACTGTCGAATATATGAAGAAGTAAAACTGAATCAATAATGATTGATAAAATGTCACACAAAGACAAACATATTAAAGGCAAGGTCATGTTATGTGATATAGCCGCTCGTAATATTAAGAAGACTATAATGAAAGATATTAAAGAAGCAGAATCAGATATTGCATCTGCATGTTCGCTCTTTCATAAAAAACATGAACAAAAGACTGGCAAACCTATTATTACTATCTCCGAATTTGAGAGTGTAACAAGAGATTTTAGCAAATTATCCAGATCTGAAATAGATAAATTAATAAAGGAAAGTAAAGAAGAAAATAAGTTAATAAAGGAAAGTAAAGAAGAAAAAAAGCGAGATATTTTAAAAGCAATAAGGAAAAGTATTCCAAGATAATTATATTGAATACAAATAATAATACAAATGGAGATTTATGTCAACATCAGAAATTTCTAAATTTTCAGAATTACCAAATGACTTTCGTAAACTATTAGAAGCAGAAAAGATAAGGGATTGTATTCTTGTATCTTTAGCCAATGAACTAGGTGAACCAAAGGAACAGTTGGACAATACTGATATTTTAGATGTTGTCATCGATGCTGTAGATGTTCCTATAAAATTTGTAAAGTCATATAGATCTAAATATTGGGATTCATATTCAGAAGAAGTCAAGACTTCAAGGATTTTAGAACAAATACCTCTTCATGATTTCACTAAAAAATCATTGAGCAAATGTGGAATGTATGTTCCTTTTCCTGAGTAAAAAGAGGTAACAATGGTAAATTTAATAGATCGACATGATATCAAAAAGAAACATAAAGGATATACTGACAATGAACTGTTAGAATATTTGAGACAATTTCATGAAGAAAAGGGAAGAATTCCTGAATCTAGAGATCTAGACAATGATTCTAAATATCCTTGTTCTGGTACATATAAGAAACATTTTGGAAGATGGAACAGAGCGGTTTTTTAAAGAGAATGGAAGATCTCCTACATGGGAAGATTTCAGTAATAATCGTAAATATCCTAGTTTCAAGACATATCAGAGACATTTTGGGAGCTGGAATAAAGCTCTAAAAATGGCAGGATTACAAATCAATTATTTTACAGAATTTACAGATGAAGAATTATTAGGATTTTTGGAGCAGTTTTACAGAGAAACATGGAAAGTACCTATAATTGACCATTTCGATGGTAATTGTAAATATCCAAGCTTTGGGACATATAAAGATCGTTTTGGAAGTTGGCAAAAAGCTCTAAGTCTAGTAGAGCTAGATGTTGATTCAATGGTTAGAAAAGGCAACAATCTAAAGTACAATGTAGAAAATATGAAAAAGTACGAGATTAATAATATCGTCGCAAATGAGGAAAATAATGGTCGCACCTCATCCTGAGTTATTAAGAAGGTTTGTCAATACAGATAATTTGGTCAAATCTGGCAGATCATATTTGGTTTCTGATCTAGTGATCAAATATCCCAATGATTATGTAGACTTACAGACATACGAGTCGATGAAAAGAATAATGCAAAAATGACAATTTACAGGAGACAATAAGTATATATATTGTCTAGTATATATATCTATTAGTTCTCCAAGTCTAAAATAGATGACAAGGAGATAGAAAATGGTTTCGGCTTTCCAAAGTCTAAGTAGAAAATTTAGAAATACCGACAGTATAATAAAATCGAATAAATCGCACCTAATACCCACATTAAATTCCAAATTTCCTGAAGATTATTTAGATGAGAAGACCCATAATACAATACAAAAAATAAAACCTTGGGCAGAAATTCCTTCTCCAATAGCAAGAGAAACATTTGGAATTATGAAAACCGATGTCCCTAGAGGATATGAAAGATGGGAAAGGGATAAAAAGTTTGGTTTTACTTCATTACAACCTTCATCAATAGACAAAATCCTAGTATTATGCGTTGATTTTGATGATAAGCCTGCACAGATACCAGTGGAGACAATATATAATAGATTCTTTGGTAATTACGTCAACAGTCTTTCAGAATATTACCGTGAAGTTTCTCATGGAAGATATATCCCTATTGGTGAGACTTATGGATGGTATAGAGCCCCTCAACAATCTACTTATTATACAGATAAACAGAATGGATTTGGGATCTATCCGAACAGTGCTGAAAGATTAGTGGAAAATGTTGTTGAAATTGCTAATAATGATCCAAACATTGATTGGGACTCATTTGACACAAATGGAAACGGCTATATAGATAATATTTTCATAGTTCACTCTGGAGCGGAGGCTGCTTATACTGGTGACATTAACGACATATGGGCACATGTTTATGTAACACCAAATATCATGCAGATACAAACTCCAGGAAGTCCTGAAGGAGTAAATGTATGGGTATATGCAATGACATCAGAATATTTGAACCAACCATCAGACTCTCCAACAGTAGGAATTGATTGTCATGAATTTGGTCATTTGTTGGGATTACCCGATTTATATGACTATACAGATGAATCTAATGGTGTAGGATCATATTCTCTTATGGGATCAGGAAGCTGGGGAGGTAAAGGTGCCATTCCAGTACATATGGATGCATGGTCAAAATACGTACTTGGATTTGCCAATGCAAAAGAAAATCCAACAGGAAATGTGTATTTAACAGATGTAGAGACAAATTCAGATATTGTTAAGTATACAACTGACGATCCTAAACAATACTTCTTGGTAGAGAATAGACAAAAGATACGGTATGATGGATCTCTCCCGTCTGAAGGAATATTTATATGGCGTATAAATGAAAACCAAATAGATAACCAAACCTATAATGACGACAAATCGTGTTTCCTTGTAGGACTATTACAAGCAGATAACTTAAAAGATCTCGAAAATAGAGCAAATAGTGGAGATGCAGGAGACTCATATCCAGGTATTTCAAATAATAGATCCTTTGGTATAGATACCAATCCTAATTCTGAGTTATGCAACGGTATCAAACGTAGGTTGTCAATAAGAAATATATCTGATTCATCTCGTTCTATGACATTTGACAGTTCTTTTGAATAGTTGTCTAGTCAGATATAAATATGGAACTTATTCAACAATGAGTAAGACTGTATCTCGCCATATAGGCTCCAGTCGCTCTTTTTGGAGCCAATTAATACCGTGATTAGATATAGTAAAGAGTTTAGTCAACTAAATGTAATTTCTGTCCAGTTGATAAAATATTTAGCAAAGTAGATAAATATATGGTGAGACACATGAACAATATGGAGAATATTGACAAAATAAGAAGAGAAGCAATTATTAAAATCAAAGAAAAGATTAAGAAAAATCCAGGAAATTCTGGATATTTACATCCGTGCAATAAAGAACGAAAAGAAGATATGGTCATGCTAGGATTTTCTAATGGAAACGAGTTCTATCGTTGGATGCAACAAGTTGAGATAATGAAAAATCCTACTGATGTTGAACATAAGAGAAAAGAAAAAGTATTTAAAGACGCTGGGTATAAAACATATAAAGAATATAAAGATAGATGTGCAAAGAATGCAGGATTTAAAGACCACAACGAAAGATCAAATCAATGGAGACACGAAACTGGTAGAAGACTTTCAAATGATTTCAATGAAGATTGCTCAGTACATTTTGGAAACTTTACAGAAAACATTATGATTCAGACATTTGAAGACGTCATAAAAATGCCTCCTAATAATCCTGGATTTGATTGGATTTGTAAGACTGGCGAAAAGATAGACAATAAAGGAGTTTGCCTAACATTCGGATATCCGAGCTGGAGTTTTTCAATAAGATGTAATAAGATAGCAGATTGGTTCATATTATCTGCGTGGGACAATAGGGATAGTTTGACTCCGCTTCATGTTTGGGCATTTCACAAGGATAACATAGTGAGAGGAAGAAAATTTTGCAATTTTGAGACTTTTTGGATTTTAGATACTCCACAAAAATTGAAAGAATTAAAAAACTATGAAGTTACAGACAGACTAGATAAATTAAAAGAGTTATGCAACAAGAAAAAGAGAAATATTACTACAACTGAAAAATTGACAGCTGTTTGAGAGAAACAATACATATGGCTAATGAAAAATCATTGACAATTCTCGACCAAATGGTAGATAAATCTATAAAAGATTTAAACATAGAATTATCCAAAGCTGATCACCCCATCCTCAAATTGACAATAATAGCCAGACATGAAGGATATGGCATAGCATTGAAAGAACTTGGAGTTGATACTGCAAAACTAGGAAAACTAGTAGAGATTGAAGCAGCTAAAATAGAACCACAGTTAAGAAAATTCTTCCGATAAATATGACAATAAATGCTCAAATATGCCAAAAGGATTTATTATGCAAGATCTTGGAATAGAATGTGACAGATTAAAAGTGAGAAGACATGCCGCTACGTCAGAAGTTCAACCAATATTGATTGCTGTAGGAACAATTGGTATATTAGGTCTCATGTTAGCAGCCACAAAAACAACTGGTATACCAATAACAACTGGAATATTGAGCAATAGAATCATATCAGTAAAGCCTTAGTTGCTAAGATGGGAAATAAGAAAATGATAACCCATAAAGACATGCCAGCATTCACACTAAATGGTCAAGGAAGTATGACTAATGATATCACACAAAAAATGCTAGATGAAATGGTAGAAAAAGCTATACAAGATTTAAAAAGAGAACTTGACAAAGCAGATCATCCTATAATTAAATTAACTATAATATCTAGACATGAAGGATATGGAATAGCTTTAAAAGATCTCGGAGCATATACTCTAAAATTAGGACTATTAGTAGAACAAGAGGCCAAAAAAATAGAACCTTTGATAAGGAAATTATTCTAATAAAAAAATAACTAAATTATTCTGACAATAAATATTGGTAATAATTAAATTAATGACAAATAAATTAATTATATTCCGGGATTTCATAATGGAACATTTGACAATAGATTGTGATTCAATATTTGTGTCAAGATCTCGTGGATTATTCTTCGAATCATATCCTCCTAATGCCGACATTTATCTAATAGCAAGCGGTGGCACACCTACATACACAGGAATGAAAACTCCAGATACCGTACACAACCTACCTATAGGAGATTACAACTATATATTAAAAAAAGACGGATATTATGATCATACTGATACAGTAACCGTAAGCCTAGGTGAGACATCTGTAATAGCGAATCTTGTTCCAATACCTTCATCGACTCCTGTACCAATAGTTGCCGCTTTGACAATACCTGCATTGGCATTTTTATTGGCTACTACCGGAAAAGTTATACCAATAACAACAGGCTTATTAGGAGGAAATGTAGTAGTTGTAAAAGTTGGTTCATCAAAATAATGGATATTTGATAAAATATTCTAGTTTAATATATTGCAAAAAATGGGCATTAACTTTATCAAGAAAATGGACAAGAAAAAAATTATATCAGTGGATGAAATAAAATGATAGCAACAGGTCACAACTTGCCAATATTCAACCTGAATGGTGCAAAAGTGACAGCAATATATATGAATATAAATCCAATGGATTGCGACGAACCATGCGATGCCACAGTAACCGTAACATGGAAAAATATTGGAAACAGTCCAACAAAGTTCAGACCTGCAATCACGATCAATGGAATAAAACGCTATCTAGGAATAGAAATAACATTAAACAAGAATCAGACAACTACACAAACATTTAATTTGTCGAGTTTAATGGAAGGAACATATATAATTTGTCCATATCCAAATAATTCAGAGCATTAGACCAAAAATCAGAACTATTATAAAATACATGGTATAATATATATGGTATACATTAATATAACTATCAATGGAAAGGAGAGACAATAATGTCAGTAACATGTGGAATTTTAACAGTAAGAAAACCTGCAAATATAACAGCAACGGATATGATAATGAGTACAGCCGATTGTGACGAACCATGTTCATCTACAGTAACCATAACATGGACCAATACTGGTGGCAGAACAGCAACAGTTACACCAGCAATTGTTGTAAACGGTGTAAGAACAGAGGGTGCGCCTATGACATTAATTGCTGGAGCATCAGATACAAGAGTATTCGAATTGGTCGATAGAATGGAAGGTGTATATACAATCTGTCCAGATCCAAATTAAAAAGATATGACAACAAGATTTACAGGCATTCGTCATAGAATGATAAGAACCAATAAGATATATAAATGGCGAGATATGGCTATGTCAGTGAAGGGACCACCAATCTTGGAGGCGTGAGCATGTGACAAGTGCTCAATTCCGATTATGTTTCCACTAGGAATGGCATAGTTGACGAAATTAATATCTTATTTTAAAATTGACATTAATATAGTCATGAATAAAATTTATGTAAGACAACAGGCAAAAATGTTATTAATACATAATTCAATATTGAGGTGAAATAAATATGGAAGAAATAATAACAGTAGACGGGAGACAGTTCAAGTTATCCACTGATCGCCCGTTGACAGCAATAGAAAAGGCACAAACGATAGAACAAATAAGAAAACAAACAGGATGTGGTACATGTAACCAGCCAAGAACTATGAGTAATGATTGGCAATATGGAGGCATACAGAATCTTGCACCAACATGTGTCACAAGCACAAAGTCGTCTGGAGACACGGTGACTCTTTCTGTAGCTCCGAGTGGCGCAATAGGACCTTATCGTGTAAGGTTCTTTAGGAAATCTGCTCCTGGCGGATATTCAGAAATTTGGTCGGTACAAACTATCGCTGAGGGTACGTCTTCATCAACAAGTTTTGTGTTGGGTGATGCAGACTTTACAGGTGCGGTAGGGGACTCAACAGCTGGTATTCCTACTACTGGTGCTACAGGTGCTATAACAGACCCAGAAAATAGTAGTCTTCTTCTTTCAGCCGGTAAGATAAGAGTTGCCACAACTACATACGACTCATGTCCAACAGGTGCACAGAGTTGTGTAGAATATTGTGACATCAATCTCGCTTGCGTCGCACCTACCTGTAACTTCGTTGTTACTTAAGACATATAATCTTATATCAACGATAGTGGACAAGAATAGATATGCGAATATAATTGGAAAACAGGCTGTTGATATTTATGCCAACCTGTTTTTCAATTATAAATTATTTTTTACCTATACAAAACGTTAATATAATATGAATGAGACCAAAGATTTGATTGTCAATATAGATGGGATGAACATATCGGTTAAAGGCCATAGAAAAATTAGAATATGTATTGGTATTCCTGTAAGTGGTGGTATCAATGCTACATTCTTCAGAGAGATGCTTCTTAGAATGGAAGAATGGTCACAAACTTTTGATATTATACCTGTAATAGAAACATCTGTTCCGCATGATGAGAGTAGAAATAGAATAACAAAAGCGGCAATAGATTATAAATGCGACTATATATTTTTTATAGATTCAGATACATTAATACAAAAAGGACAATTAGAACAATTACTTTCACGAGACAAAGATGCTATTACAGGTATATCTTATATGAAAGTATTACCGTATTATCCTCTTATCAGAAAAAAAATTGGATACAGACTATATAATCCTATAGAACCATCTGGCACTGATTTAATTAGTATCGATGGTGCTGGTTTCGGTTGTTTTCTTATAAAAACAGATGTATTCAACAAGATAGAATATCCTTGGTTCCAATTCAAATATATCCAATACGATAATAAATGGCGCCATATAGGAGAAGACTTATATTTTTGTGACCAATTAAAAAATGCCAATATAGATATATATTGTGACCCAACAGTACAATGTGTACATATTGGAGCAGATGTTACAATAGACATGGCGAATAGATATAAAAATTTAAGATCGTCTATACTATATGAAATAGAGAGATCTAAAAAAGAATTATCAGAATTTACCGGCATGTTGCCAGAACAAGTGGCCAATATGTGTTACATATCTACAGATCTAGTAGCCGAACAATATAAACAGAATATTATAGATAAAAATGAAGATCCTAAAAAATTCTATAAAGAAAATAAAGACTATATATTAGACCTAATTAATTGGCACGTTCAACATAGGATAATATTTGATATGGACTTAATTAAGAATATTAAAAATAAATATCCTGATGCCAAAAAAATATTGGACTATGGCAGTGGTTGTGGACAAAACGCCATTATGCTAGCTGAAGCAGGATATGAAGTAGCAATGGCAGACTTCAATGGTTACACATTTGACTTTGCAAAATTCAGAGCCAATAAAAGAGGATTGAATATCAAATATTATGATATAGAAAAATCAATAGATGATAAATTTGATATCATACTTGCATTTGACGTATTGGAACATGTACCTGATGATCAATTTAAAGACACCATCAATAGATTAAAAAGCATGAAGCGAAATGGAGGCAAAATATTGACAACTGTAAGTTTTGGTAGTCAAAATGGATCCCATCCAATGCATTATGAATCATCTCCAGAAAAAATTGAACTAATAAAACAATTGACAGAATCTAATATTGATCCAAAATTAGGAGATGCATTTTAAATGATTGCATATAAAGAATTTATTGATAAGATGATAGCCAAAGGATATACGTATATAAATGGTGAACCAATAACCATAGACGAATCCAACAATATAATCAAGACATTTTCTATTAAAAAAGAAAAAATAGGCAAAATTTTAGAATTACAAGTTCCAGATAATTCTATTATGGCATTATGTGGTATAGGACATAATGGAGGTTGTCATAATTCATATATATGTAACATAAAATGTACAAACAACGAAGATAAACAGCCTTTCCAAGAAGCACACAATTCAACAGAGATAACAAGAACAAAACACGTTGTAGCAGAGATAATAGTAACAAAGATCTTACAACAAGACCCTCCAATGGATAACAAAAAAGTGAGAGAGTGGTCAGAAACTGCTGGTCCTATTTTGAAACTTATTGGATCAAGTAACCATCGAGAACACGTTATGTGGGCAGGAGCATATCCAAAATTTAATTCAGAATTTGTAAAAACAAGTTTTACATTATATAGTGGTCAGAAAATGATGTTCTATGTGAACAATCCTGACATAGATATAGATAATGTAAAACTTAATATGTCAATTGATATATTTGAAAAACAGATATAATAACTATCAAAAATAAACTCAACATGATAGAAACAATTACAATCAATAACAGTCAATTATCATTCATATCTGCAGAGAATCTAATATTAGAAGACCAAGACAAAAATGCTAAAGATATATACACAAATCTATTAAACGACAAAGATTTTTCTCCTCTTTCTCATTATAGACTAGGAGAGATTGAAAATAGAAACAAAAATATAGAACAGTCATATTACTATCATAATAAAGCTTTTGAATTAGACAAAAATCTATCATCAAAAATTACATCAGATAATCATCCTCATCATAATTATGAATATCATTATATAGAAGATACAACAATAGAAAAATGTCCGTTATGCAGCAAGGATACCAATACCAAGTTACATTCATGTTACAATATAATTACCAATACAGACTTCATACCAGGATTTAATCCAATTAGAAAATGGAGAATATGTAATGATTGCGATCATATTTTTGCAGAAAACTATCCTAAAAATCTACAAGAAATCTTATCAACTACTGCTCCAGAACAACATATTAATCCCAACATACATTTATTACCATTATTAGGTAACAAGTTATCTGAAGTAAAAAAATTTACTAAAGGAAATAGACTATTAGAAATAGGTACAGGAGCAGGCGAGTTGACATCTGTAGCAAAAGAACTTCTCTTTGATATAACAGGAATAGAAATAAGAACTATATACGCCAAGTGCGTATCTGACAGACTAAATATTCCAATATACTCAATAGACTTTATGAATTTTGAAACAGATGACTTATTTGATATCATAATATTAGGAGATGTACTTGAACACGTATCAAATCCAATCAAAATGTTAGAAAAAGGTCATAGTATGCTCAATAAAGAAGGTGTTATTTGGATATCTACTCCAAATTTCGAAAGTGCATTTTCATATATTATGAAAGATAAAGACCCAATGTGGAGAGTGTGTGAACATTTGAATTATTTTTCATATGCATCACTAAAAAATACATTAGAAAAGATTGGATTCGCAATAGTAGACTATTCTCAACATTATAATGGTTGTATGGAAGTTACAGCAATAATGTGACATCATTATCAAGAAAAACATAGTGATAATTATAAATATGAGTATAGAACAACTAAAATAGTTATAAATAGGAGAATTAATTATGGCATGGTTAACAAATTGGAACTATAGAAAATCAATTTCGGTATCGAATACAGGAACAATATTAAATGATTATCAAATCCCAATTACTATTGATTCTGCAACACCTATATCTTTAGGCAGAATGCTATCAGATGGAGGAGATATTAGACTTACTGATTCTGACGGTTCATCACTGCTCAATCATTGGATAGAATCTGGTATAAACACCTCATCAACAAAGATATGGATCAAGGTTCCTTCAATTCCAACAGGCACGAAAGCGATATATGTATACTATGGCAATTCTTCAGCAACATACGATAATTCGCTTGGAGGTAATAGCACTTTTGAGTTTTTTGATGACTTTAATAATAATATTATAGATACCTCAAAATGGACAAAGGATGAGCAACAAGGAAATACATTACAAGCCATCAATCAAGAAATAAGATTTGGTGGTACGAAGATAGGTGATAATTGGGGACCTGGTGCTAGAATAGATTCCGTTCAAACATTCTCAACTTCATATATTGTATCTGCCAGAGCAAAACTTGTTACACCTTCTTCTTATTCATACAGAGTTTATTTAGGTATTGGTAATACAACAATACATTTTTATGGTAGCGGTAGTTCAGATTATGATATATTTGGATGGGAAGATCGTGGCGAAGTAATATATTTGAACCAAATCTCTTTAAACACTTGGTACAACCTCAAAATTGTTTTTGACGGAACGACTTATAAAAATTATGTTAATGACATCTACAAGGGAATGACAACATCATCTTTACCTGGTCGTATCTCAATAAGAGATTCTCTTTATTTAAATGGTACTACTATTGATGCACGTTTTGATGACATTGTCGTAAGAAAGTACGCAATAATAGAGCCAACAACAGTCATTGGAACAGAAGAAGTAGTGCCTGGTATAAATTGGTTAATAGGCTGGAACATAAGAAAATCAATTTCGGTATCGAATACAGGAACAATATTAACTGATCATCAAATCCCAATTACTATTGATTCTGCAACACCTATATCTTTAGGCAGAATGCTGCCAGATGGCGGAGATATAAGATTTACTGATTCTAATGGTTCATCACTGCTCAATCATTGGATAGAATCTGGTATAAACACCTCATCAACAAAGATATGGATCAAGATTCCTTCGATTCCAACAGATACAAAAACAATTTACGTATATTACGGTAATCCTTCAACTTCATACGATAATTCTCTTGGAGGTAATAACACTTTTGAATTATTTGACAACTTTAATAATAATATTATAGATACAACAAAATGGACGAAGAGTGAAACGAATGGACTTACCGTTCAAGCAGTCAATCAAGAAATAAAATTTGGAGGTATTAAGATAGGCTCTAGTTGGACTACTGGTGCCAAAATAGATTCCATTCGGACATTCTCCACTTCTTTTATCGTGACAGCTAGAGCAAAACTTGTTACACCTTCTACATATTCATATCGAGCATATTTCGGTACTGGTCCTTCAACCATTCATTTTTATGGTGACGCGAGCAGTGCCGATTATGATATATTTGGAAATGATGATCGTGGAGAGGTACGATATATTAATCAAATTGTTCTGAATACCTGGTATAATTTCAAAATTGTTTTCGATGGTACGACTTATAAAAATTATGTCAATGATATTTTAAGAGGGACGAAAACTTCAACAGCACCAGCTCGTATCTCAATAAGAGATTCTCTTTATTTAAATGGTACTACTATTGATGCACGTTTTGATGATGTTATAGTCCGCAAATATGCAGCTATAGAACCAACAACAGTTTTTGGAACAGAAGAATTGGCAGTAGGAAATTTAGATATTTCATCAACTCCACAAGGCGCATCAATATATATAAACGATGTATTACAGACAGGAATTATCACTCCAATTACAATAACAGGCTTAACTCCTGGTTCTCATACATACAGATTAACTCAACCAGGATACAACGATGTCACAGGAACATTTACGATAGTCGCCAGTCAAACTACTGCGGTATCAGTAACAATGTCACCTATGGTTGGAGGCATATCTTTCAGTACCATTCCTGAAGGAGCAGAGATCTTCCTTAATGATGTAGACCAGAATTTAACAACTCCCAATACAATAAGCAATTTGGTCCTTGGTACATATACATATACTCTCAGATTAGCAAATTATCATGACTTCACAGGAACTATAGATACAATAGGCAATCAAACAGTAAATGTAATAGCCACTTTAGTACCTACTTTCGGAAGCATAGCATTTACATCCTCACCACTTGGAGCAAAGATATTCATTGACGATGTAGATACAGGATTGATAACTCCATTTACAATAGGAATTACATATATCAACATATCGGAAGGAACTCATGCATATAAACTTACATTACCGGGCTATTATGATGCCACTGGCAATGTAACTGTAGTAGGAGGACAAACATCAACGGTAGAAGAGACATTGACTCTTATCACTGGAGATATATCGTTTGTTTCCACGCCATCAGGAGTTGAGATATTCATAGATAATGTATTACAAACAGGAATAACAACTCCATACACAGTGACAGGAATACTTCCTGGAGATCACACATACACTCTCAGATTGGCAAATTATCGTGACTATACTGGTACAACAACTGTAGTAGGAGGACAAACATCAACAATTACAGCGACTTTGATACCAACATTTGGAAACATACTATTTAATTCTACACCTGAAGGATCAAAGATATTCTTAGATGATATAGATACAGGTCAGACCACTCCAACTACGATAACAGATGTCCCAGAAGGAACTCATACGTATAGGCTTGTACTTGCAGGCTATTATGACTATATAGGAACGGTTACAGTCACTGGAGGTGAGACTGCTGTAGTAACTGCTACTGAGGTACTTATCACTGGAGAAATATCATTTACATCATCACCGCCAGGAGCAAAGATAATAATAAATGATATCGATACAGGATTGGTGACGCCTGCAGCAGTAACAAATATGGTTCCAGGAACCCATATGTACACACTTTCGCTTGCAGGCTATTATGACTATACAGGTAGTGCAACTGTAGTAGGTTCAGAGACTACAAGTGTAACAGCGACATTGACTCTTATTGTTGGAAGTATATCCTTCGCTACTGTTCCATCAGGAGCAAAGATATTCATTGACAATATAGACACAGGATTAGCAACTCCAAGTAGAGTGACAGACACTATTCCAGGGACTCATACATATACACTATCACTTACAGGATATCATGATTTGTCAGGAAGTGCAACAGTAATAGGAGGACAGACGACAACAATAACAGAGACATTAACTCTTATTGTTGGAAGCATATCTTTTGTCACAATTCCGCCTGAAGCAAAGGTATTCATAGATAATATAGATACTGGTCAAATTACTCCAGTTACAATAACAGATTTACTTCCTGGTAACCATATATATACTCTAAAATTATCTGGCTATTACGACTTTACAGATAATATAACAGTAGTAGGAGATCAAACTGTACCAGTAATGCCAACTCTGATTCTTATTACTGGAACAGTAATATTCGGTACTAATCCTGCAGGAGCTAAGATATTCCTTGATGACGTAGATACAGGACTGACAACTCCATATACGATAACAAATGTAGTTCCAGGAGTACATACATACAGATTCTCATTGGCAGACTACCATGACTATTCAGGTAATGTATCAGTAGTTGGAGAACAGACGTCAACAATAACAATTGATCTATTGCCGACTCTTGGAAATATAACTTTCAACACAATTCCAATAGGAGCAAAAATATTCCTTGACAACGTGGATACAGGACTTATAACTCCATATACCATAACCAATATTTTGGAAGGCACTCATTCATATATTCTCAGATTAGCAGACTATCACGACTATTCAGGCAGTACAACGGTGGTCGGAGGAGAAACAACATCAATAACAACGACTCTATTACCAACTCTTGGAAATATATCTTTCAATACTACTCCAGCAGGAGCAAATATATTCATTGATGATGTAGACACTGGATATATTACTCCATATACTATGCTCAACATATTGGAAGGTATTCACTCATATACTCTCAAATTAGCAAACTATTATGACTATACAGGAAGCATAAATGTAATTGCTGGTCAAACAGTAACAGTATCAGAAACGTTGGTATTCATGACTGGAGATATATCTTTCAACTCTATTCCTTCAGGAGCAAAGATATTTATAGATAGCATGGATACTGATCAGACCACTCCATCAACTGTTGCAAATCTACCTATAGGCACTCACTCATATATCCTCAAATTAGCAAACTATTATGACTATATGGGAAGTATAGATGTAATTGTTGACCAAACTGTAACTGTATCAGAAACATTGGTACTTATGGTTGGAGACATATCTTTCAATAGCATACCATCTGGTGCATCAATCTTTATAAATGGAGAAGATACCCACCAGGTCACTCCAGCAATTGTTACAAATCTACCTATAGGAACATACACATATGCTCTCAGGCTATCGTGTTACGAAGATTATTCAGACAGTATCACTGTGTTAGCTGGCCAAACAATTCCAATATCAGCACCATTAACTCTTCTAACTGGAAATGCTTACTTCAATAGCACACCATACGGAGCAGAGATATTCATAGATGGTATAGATACTGGTTTGACAACTCCAGCAACTGTTACAAATATATATTGTGGAAGTCATAGCTATACTTTAAAGTCTCTATGTTATCAAGACTATTCTGGCACAGTTGCTATATTAGGAAATCAGACTACTAATGTGACTATAAATCTAGTACCTATGTTAGGAAGCATATACTTTACAAGTACACCATCCAAGGCAAGAATATTCTTAGATGAAATAGACACTGGTCAAGTGACACCTACATCAATAACAGGAGTACTTGCATGTTATCATATGTACAGACTTCAATTGGCAAATCATTTCGACTATATAGGAACGGTCAATGTAATTCCAAATACAATTGTCAATATATCAGTAAGTCCATCTTCACTAGAGACATATTGTCAAGAATTTGCAAGTGTTCCAGTTGGATCTAGAGTTACATTAGACGGATATACATTTGGAATGTACACTCCTGTCAAAGTGTGTGGAATAACTGCAGGTACCCATACATTTAGACTCGAAGGAACATTTAATATAGGAGTTGGAGGTAAAGGATGTAATCCATTCAACAGTGTTCCAAAGGGATCTAAGATCTACATAGATAATGAGTACAAAGGAGAACTGACTCCTAAAGTAATTTGTGGAATATCTGTTGGTACACATACTTATAGACTTGAAGGAACATTCACGATATAATAAAGACAAATATTTCAATGTAAATAAACTGAGATAATAGGAGAAAATAATAAATAATCATATCATATCTTTAAATTTTTAAATTTTTTTAATTTTTTAATTTTTTTGATTTTTTAATTTTTTTGATTTTTATTTTTTTTTTGGTGAGTTTGACAAAAAGTCCAATACCAAAAACTCACTTTATTTAGAATGGGAATGGACTCCAATAATTGAAACTGGTCAACATCAAGCATGTAATTTTGTGATTGGAACATGCATGATGAGTAAAATCACGAAGAGGAAAATTTCGATGAAAAAAGTAATTATTATATAATGAATTATTATGATAGATACATCAGAATTTATTGTTGAATCAATAGATACATCAGACGATATTTGGAAGTTCTTTAATGATGCATATCATCTTGGCAACTATAGAAATGATATACACAATCTTAATAATAAAGAAATTCAAACTCTTGATCACTTTCCAAAGAAATTCACAAGTTTGGCTACAAACGCTACAATATTTAGATGGAGATTTGGAGACCAACCAGGCAATCCAATAATTGAGACAACAGTAAATCCATATATACATTCATTTCATCACAGTGGAACATATTCCATAAGTCACCAATCATGTTACCCATGTTTATCTACTGGTACATTAGTATGTAGCAATGGTTGGTGTACAAAATCGATAAAAGTAGAGAAATTAGAAGCTGGAATTGGTTCATTAGTAGCGTTTGCAGGACTTGCTGGATTATTCATCATTGCACAAGGTGAAAATTGTTGTGATTTAAGAAAGAGATGTGCAGAGAAAAAGGCAATCTGCTCAAGAATCAAGCCAGAAGATATTGAAAATAAGAAAGAATGCAATATCATAGAAAAGATATGTGCAACTAAATTAGAAGATTGCAGAAAGAAATGCATGACAACTTGGCATGCATGGGAACCATCGTCTTATAAATGTCATGAAAAACAAAGGCCATATAGAGAAATATGTCAAACTGTTGGACCTCAAAAAAGATACAGAAAAAGAAAATAAAAATAATAAATATTAGCGAGCAATTAGGAGATAATATATGGAACATTCTATAAATACTTTATTAGATCCAGTAACCAATTTTGGAAAAGTAATTGTATCGACTGGATATAACGATACTACAACATCAATAGTATTAAATTCAGGAGAAGGTTATAAATTACCAGATACAGGTCTAGGATCATTCAATCTTGTATGGTTCAACAACTCTACATATGCAGATCCTGCAGACGATCCAAATGTAGAAATAGTAAGATGTATATCTCGTGTCGGAGATACACTAATATTGATGAGAGCACAGGAAGGTACTGGAGTAACTCCAAATGTGACAGGATATACACATAACATTTCTGGCAAGATTTACAAAATGATACTTGCCCCTACTAAGAAGACTATTGATGATATACAATCAGAATCTGCATCAAATGTCAGTACACATGCGGCATTAAGTACAGGAATACATGGAGTCGGCGCATCTACTGTAGAAAGTATTACAGGTTCACAAGCAAAAGTCGACACACATGCGGCATTGTCAACAAGTGTACATAATTTCGATTCATCTGGAGATGCTCCAGCACAAACTCATGGTATTTCAAGACATACTGGTACCATAGGAGATCATACTGCAAATTTATCAAATGTAGGTACAAATACACATGCACAGATAGACACTGCTATTACAAATTCAACAAGTCATATAGCAGCTTCAGCCGTACATGGTGCAACAGGTGCAGTAGTTGGTACGACAAATACACAATCACTGACAAATAAGACAATTACAGATGCTACGAATAATGTAATGGCCAAATCACTGAAGAGTGTTACGACAACAGTAGATGTCTCTGCAGCTATATCTCCATCTTCTGGTCAAGTATTAAAAGCTACATCTTCGACTTCTGCAACTTGGCAATCGACAATAATAACAAAGGGTGGAACTATATATAACTCTGCAGGAATACCAAATGCAGCTTTAAATCTCATTATATGGTATGCTCCTTTCTCTTGTACTGTGACCAATGTCAGAGGTTATCGTGTAGGAGGCACTGGTGCTACAATTAATGCAAGACGCAACGGTTCGTTAAACCATCTTGCAAGCGCAAAATCTCTTACAAGCGCAGATACCTGGATGGATGGTGGTACAGTGCAGAATACCGCATATGCTGCAGGAGATAAATTGGAAATAATGGTTGTTTCTACTACTGGCACTGTAACCCAATTGGGCATACAAGTAGACTTTACAATTCCGTGAGGTTTAGATGACAATAATTGCTGCAACTGATACTATACGATATTCTAGTGATGCCGCAAGTCAAACAAGTTCAACGACATATGTAAAACTTAAAGAGCTTACTATGACTGATTCATACACTGGATCATGGCGCATAGTATTTGATCTAGCCGGATATTTTGATGGAGATTTTTATTTCTCTGGATGGGGTAGAGTATATAAAAACGGTGTGCCATATGGTACAGAAAGAATAGAAGCTGCAGATTATTATGTGACAAAATCAGAAGATTTCACTGGTATTTCAATTGCAAATGGCGATTTAATTCAGTTGTATGCACATTCTGAGACTATATTTACAAATGTATTTATACAAAATTTCAGAATAGAATTTGATCCAGCCTGGTCTTCTTTCATTGTAGTAGATTAATTTATTTGTAATAGACAATTCTACCAACAAATTAAATAGTAGTAACACAACTCAGAAGAGTTATTATCTTGTATTCTCGAGCATCTATAAACAACGTTGGAGTATATATGTATAATACGAATAATGATATAAATAACAATATAGATAATAATATAAAAAATATTCCAAATATTCGAAATATTGGATATGGATCAGGATCATTTGGATCATATGAATTTGGAAGCTATACAACAGCTTTAGCATCATGTCCATCAACTCCAAAATATTCTGGAGATACTGTAACATTAAAAGCAACACCGACAGGTGGTGTGGAACCATATGTCGTAACTTTTAAAAAAGATGGTTCTACTATAAGTACGTCAAGATTAGGAGGACTATCTAATCCAACTACAGGCGCCGTTGAAGATACACAGATTACAAGAGTATATACTTTGGATGATTTAGATATATCGTCAGCATCGACTGGTACAATAAATTTTTCAGTATATATAGAAGACTCTTGTCCAACTGGCCCAATGTCATGCACAGAGACTTGCACAATCAGTGTCGGATGTGTTGCTCCAATATGTAACTTTACAGTGACATAATATAGTAAAATTACTAAAAGGAAGTTCAGACGGAGATTGCCAAATATTAAAAATAAATTCTATACATCAAATATTAAAAAATCAAATAATTAAAAATAATGAACCGCTAGGAGATAATATATGGAACATTATATAAATACTTTATTAGATCCAGTAACCAATTTTGGAAAAGTAACTGTATCAACTGGTTACGATAATTCAGCAACATCAATAGTATTAAATTCAGGAGAAGGTTATAAATTACCAGATACAGGTCTAGGATCATTCAATCTTGTATGGTTCAACAACTCTACATATGCAGATCCTGCAGACGATCCAAATGTAGAAATAGTAAGATGTATATCTCGTGTTGAAGATACACTAATATTGATGAGAGCACAAGAAGGTACTGGAGTAACTCCAAATGTGACAGGATACAATCATAATACACCAGGCAAGATTTACAAAATGATACTTGCTCCTACTAAGAAGACTATTGATGACATACAATCAGAATCTGCATCAAATGTCAGTACACATGCAGCATTGAGCACAGGGGTACATGGTGTAGGTGGAGATACTATTGACTCAGTCGGAGCAAGAAATATTGCAATATCTACTCATTCATCAATAACAACAAGTGTACACAATTTCGATTCATCAGGAGATGCACCAGCACAAATTCACGGTATTTCAAGACATACAGGTACCATTGGAGACCATACTGCCAATTTATCAAATGTAGGTACAAATACACACGCACAAATAGATACCGCTCTTACAGCTTCAGCAGGCCATATAGCAGCATCGATAGGTGTACATGGTGTAGGTGCATCTACCGTAGAAAGTACATCAGGTTCTCAGGCAAAAGTTGATACCCATGCAGCATTGACAACTGCACACGGTTCTACATCTGCAGCCACAGCAAGTGCGATCATGCAACGTGATGCATCTGGCAGGGCAAAAGTAGCGGCACCTTCTGCTGTTGATGATATAGCAAGAAAGGATACCGTTGATAATCATGCTTCTACAACTGCTACTCATGGCGCAACAGGTGCCATAGTTGGAACTACAAATACACAAACTCTGACAAACAAAACTATTACAGATACTACTAACAATGTAATGGCTAAATCATTGAAAAGTGCTACAACAACAGTAGATGTATCGGCAGCGACGGCTCCAAGTAGTGGTCAAGTATTAGTAGCAACAAGCTCGACTGCTGCAACTTGGCAGACTCTATCGTCAATACCAGGCGCAATACCAACATTTGTATATAAGGAATTAACAGGCATAGTTACTCCATCTGTATCCACAACAGGATGGACTACTCCACCCTCACCGTTATCAGAAGTTACCAATATGAATTTGGTAAATTTTACCACACCAGGAACTCTTGATGCTAGTGGGTCATTAACACTGAAAATAGATTTTGGTGCTACATATTTGATGAAACCCATTATATATGGAGTTATATCATGGTCTTCTGGATATGGTGGGACTGGTACATGGTCATATAGTACAGATGATACAACCTATTCGACTTTAGCCACTTGGAATTTTTCATGTGCAGGAACTTGTACATACTCATTTGAATACGAAGGATTTTTAAGTGCTAGATATTTAAAATTTAGTGCAAGTTTGAGCACTGGAGTTCCAACACTAACATTTAGAAATATATCAGTATTTGCCATGACTATAGGAATATAATTTATAGATTTAAGATATTAATTAAATAATATAAATATACAAAGCTGTTGATTTTATTATGAACAATAATACTGAAAATATTACACATATTGGATACGGTTCATCACCGTTTGGATCATCAGAATTTGGAGGTTATTCCAAATCTCTGGCCACATGTCCTACCACCCCAAAATATTCTGGAGACATTATAACATTAAAGGCGACTCCAAAGGATGGTACCGGTCCATATTATGTAGAATTCAGAAAGGGTAGTATACCTACAATAATAGATCCATCAAGACTAGAAGGATTAGATAATCCAATATATGATGCTTTAGAAGATGTACAAATAACAAGAGTATATACTCTAGATGATTTGGATATATCGTCTGCATCGACTGGTACAATAGATTTTTCAGTATATATAGAAGACTCTTGTCCAACTGGCCCATTGTCATGTACTGATACTTGCACAATTAATATTGGATGTTTGGCTCCAGTATGTAATTTCATAGTAACATGAATATAATCAACATAAAGGAATATAATCAACATAAAGGAATATAATCAACATAAAGGAATATAATCAACATAAAGGAATAAATATATATAATATGAGATAGCAATAATGACATGGTACAATAACAGTTGGAATTATAGAAAATCAATTACAGTATCCAACTCTGGACCTGCCCTAACAGATTATCAGACATTAGCTACAATAGATACGGCAAGTCTTGTAACAGCCACCAAGATGAGATCAGATTGTGGAGATATAAGGTTTGTCGACAGTGATGACTCGTCTCTTCTCAACTATTGGATAGGATCTGGTTGTAATACCGCATCAACAAAAATATGGGTCAAGATTCCTTCTATCCCATCAGGTACAAAAACAATATATTTATATTATGGTAATTCATCAGCAACTTACGATAATTCGTTAGGTGGTAGAAATACATTTATCGTATTTGATGATTTTGCAACAGGATCGACTGAACAATGGACAGAGGTAGATGCAGGAAGTAAATATACAATAGATAGAACCTCAAATCATAGAATTAATATAACAGGACAACCTGATACAGCTGCAAATCAAAGGATATATATTGACAAAGGATCAGACATTGGAAATTTTATTTATGATTTTACATCCACACGAACTGATAGTACAAAAAGTACTGGCCTAAAAGTTGGTGTTTCAGATACAAATAACAATCCTCTTGCTACAACATGGTATGATGGAGTATATTATGCAATACATATAAATAGTACTGGAGTTAAGAACTGGGGGATGGCAACTCGAAACAACAACGCTCCTGCAGGTGGCAATTGGGTAAATTATAACTGGGTGCCTGGAACAATATATTATTTTTCGTTAACACGCTTAGGAGATGTTTTCACACTTAGTATATATACTGATCCTGCAAGAACCAGTCTTCTAGTAACTTATACAGCAACACAAACAGGAATAACAGGATTGCGATATATATACGCAATTACAAATTATGGAGATACTGCCAATGGAGCCTCTGGATGGATAACAGATATTCGTATTCGTAAATACACATCTCCAGAACCAACATATGGCCCATGGGGTATAGAAGAATTATCAGGATGCGCTACTCCATCTGCTAATTTGATAGTACTAGAAATATTGTCTGAACAATTGTCAAGACAATATCCTTCATATATAGATTTGGACGTAATTTCTAAGCTGTTAGACAACTTTACTTGAACAGTATATATTAATACTAACGATATAGTCCAGAATTAAACTCGATGCATTTCTGCTACATCGCAACATATTCGCAATGTTTATAAGCGTTGTTTAGCTTTAATATCATAGAATTTAATTAGACAAGGATATCAAATAAGATATTATATAAGATATAATACCAACAGTAATATATAATAAGTCAAGAAATGTGAAAAAATATGGTAACATACAACGAATATCTAAATCCTGAACTAGGTCGCATAATTGCAAATACCCGTCCTGCTAGAGCTGACATATATCTAGATGGAGATATTATCATAGATACTTCTGGCAAAATTGCAAAGACACCAACTGTGATACATAATGTTTCTGAAGGTGTACATACCATAACATTTAGCAGAGCAGGATATAATGAAATAACATTGAGTATAAATGTTGCAAAAGGTTCATATTGTCATGCACGAGCTGTATTAAATACATCGATGTGGTCATATCCTTTGATGTTATCCCATACATCAAGACAACAATTACAACCATCTCCAGGATGGCCATATATTCCAGTCAGACAAGTAACTTATGGACATATGGTAACAGGTACAATGCCCGACGGTGCAAATATATATCTAGATGGACAACCAGTTCTAGATATAAATGGTAACATTGCAACAACACCATCATCTGTGATTGGAATCATTACAGGAATACATACAGTAACATTTAAAAAATCTGGATATATGGATGCAAGTGTAACAGTAGACATTCAAAATGGTCTATATTCTGATGCACATGCGATATTACAACCAAAGACATGATTCCTGGCGTGATTTGCCAAATATTAAAAATAATGAACCATTATGAGATAATATATGGAACATTCTAAAAATTTATTAGATCCAGTAACCAATTTTGGAAAAGTAACTGTATCAACTGGTCACGATAGTTTACAGGTATTAACAGCAACAAGTTCGACTACTGCAACCGGCAGACTCCATCAACTGCAGAAGCCGTTCCTTTTACCATTCAGTAGAATGAAATATGCAACATTGTTCTCAGTTATAATGACTGTATATGGCGCAGGAAACGGATCGACAACAAACTTTATTATAAAGACATAAAGAATATTACATTATGAACAATATGAACAATATGACAAATAGCCCTCAAGACAATACAATACAAGGCGCAATTATTATAATAGATATTAACAAATTGCCAGAAGAGATAAGAGAGAAATTTCCAAAAGATTTACAAGATAAACTAATGGAACTATTGTCACAAAATCAAAATGACATAAAAACACAGGACAAAATGTCAAATAGATTAGATAACAAACCAACTGTCAAATCATCAGGTCTATTTACCGTACAACAGGGATATGTCATTGGAAATATATATAAAGATAATATATTGCTAAATGAAAAACCTGTACAAAAATAGAAGAGGCAACAAATGTCTGATTATATATATGGAATATGGCAGGAACTACAATTCAACACTCTAGGTACGGATCTTACTCATACCTGGGACTTTGGAGATGGGACCCCAATATCTTCTGATCCTGCTCCGATTCATATATATGCGCTTCCTGGAACATATACAATAGTTCATGGTGCAAGAGATTTTTGTGGAGCATGTTTATCAGTTTCTCATACAGTTGATATAGTTCAATCATCAATAACTGTTAGGTCCATCTTATTGAGCAAGTACACAGCAAAAGTTGGAGATATAATAACAGTAACGGTGATAGCTCAAAACTTAAGTTCTATTTTTGGCACAGGTACAATAGTAGTAAAATTCAATGATGACGTTGTAGGAACTTTTAATGCCACATTAGATCCAAATCAAGAGGTATCGTTTGATGTATTCAGACAGGTAACAACTGCTGGAACAATAAACGTATGTGCCGATAATATATGTACAGTACTTTTTGTAGAATCGCGAGTCAATGTTCAATCTATAACTCTAGATACAAATATTAGTACTGGAAATCCAATAATTGCTACAATCGGTGTACAAAATACTGGAACATTTACAGAAGATAAAACTATACAAACAACTTTGACAAACGCTGCAACATTAGTCATTGATGAAAGGACTGTAACTGTTCCTCCTGGTACAATGACATATGATGTACCAATAACAATAACAGGTCTATCAAATGGTATTTATACTGTATGTGCAGAAACCATATGCAAAGCTCTATCTGTAGCAATACCAACAGAGACTACTGGAAAACTTAGCATAGCGAGTACTCCTACTGGTGCTGAAATATTCGTAGATGGACAATCGACAGGACGATATACCAATGCAACAGTCATAAACATATCTCCAGGAGATCATACTTTTACTCTAAATCTGACAGGTTATAATAGTACAACAGGTCCATTTAGCATAACAACAGGAATGACTACATATGTATATTCAGCACTTTCTACAATAGATCCGACAACAGGTGGTATTAGCATATCGAGTATACCAACAGGAGCTGAAATATGGATAGATGGAGTTCGACAACTTGATACAAATAGTCAACCATTAATAACTCCTGCAACTATAACTGACCTATCTCCAACAAATTACAATATTACTCTCAAATTATCAGACTATGTAGATTATGCAACAACAATCAATATAATAGCTGGCCAGACGACATATTTAAACGTATCACTAATGCAAGCCCCAATTCTTACAGGAAATGTCAATTTTACAACAACTCCTGATGGAGCATCCATATTTATAGATAATCAAGAGCAAATAGGTAAATTTACACCTACAACAATAACAGACATTCCTATTGGATCTCATACATTTACTCTTAGATATCCTGGACGTAATAATGCAACAGGAACTATAAATGTCATAGGAGGAGTGACATCATATGTATATGTCGACATGTCTATAGTATCTCCGACTGAAGGTAGTATCGGTATATCGAGCATTCCTCAAGATGCAGACATATATATTGACAATACATTATATTCAATAAAGACTCCAACAACAATCGATAATTTAGAGCCAAATGTATATACTATAGTATTAAAGAAAACTGGCTATAATGACTATACTACTATGATCAATGCTATAGCTGGGCAAACTATATCAATTAATATAACATTGATACCAAAAGTAATTATGGTTGGATTAGAGTTCCCGTGGTGGCTAGTATTAGGTATTGGCATCGGAATGTTCCATGCAGGAAAGTATAAGGAGTTGAAAGAGATAAAAGAAATTGTTTCGTCTTCAAAAGGTCGAATAGTGACATTGACCAAGAAAGATTATACTGTAAAATAACTAAAATAACTAATTTAAAATAACTAATTAAGGTTGTAGTGACATTGACCAAGAAAGATTATACTTAAAATAATTATATTATAAGAAAATGATTAATTAATAAAGGTGATAAAAATGGGATTCACAACAGGAGCCAAAATATTAGCAAATATAATAGATGAAATGGCAAATGGACTGATAGCTACTTCAGATCTAATAGATGGTTTACCAAAATGGTCAGATGCAGATACAACTTGGAATACAACAGACAAGACACTGAATAATGCAAGAAGAGCTCTGAGATATCTGAACGGAACAGAAGAGATGTATATTACTCTTGAGGCAATCAATACAAATGGTGTATTTGCGTATTATAGTGGAGGTAGCAATTGGAATGGAAGATATACTAAAGGATTGAGAGTTGGATTCTCTGCTAGTTGGGACAGTATAACTCACGTCCCATCATCCACTACATATAGAACTTTTGTAGAATTCGAGGGCCAATATGCAGCATATAACGATCCATATGATACTCCTGCAGATATGGCAATATTACAAATAACATATTATCTATGGGTAGAAAGTAATGGATTCGTCATAACAGGCAAGCCAGAACCTTATGGAAATGACAATAGGCAAGGCTCATTTGTTGTTGTACTTGAGAGAAGTCCAAATAAGGAATATGCAGATGGAGCAACGAATTTCTTCTGTTATAACTTATCATCATATCTAAACTATACATATGATGGTAACTATCCAGCAAATAACTTTATGAGACCGTTCCTATATCAAACAGGCAATCTTGGAATAGATACATATTCTATGGAAATGACAGGAATAATATTTCCACAAGTTCCATATTACGCATTCAAGAGTTCAGGAAATGGTAAGGTATATTACATAAAACCGATAATATCAAATACTTCTGATGAGAGATCTCCAATATTCCAAAGTGATTTATTCTTCTTGTATGCAGAAGGTATTGGACTTGTAGATGGCGACGTTATAGCACTTGAAGGAGCGACAACAAAATACTTGTGCAAAGCTTTGGATAGTCCAGATGTCACATATAGATTACCGATAGCAATGAAATATGTTGCATAGATTCCGATAGCAATGAAATATGTTGCATAGATTCCGATAGCAATGAAATATGTTGCATAGATTCCGATAGCAATGAAATATGTTGCATAGATTCCGATAGCAATGAAATATGTTGCATAGATAACAAAAACACATTGAACAAAAACACATTGAACAATTCGACAGTAATTCATTTTTTCCATTATCAGATAAATATTTATGACATTTCCAACAGTCGTATTTGGTAGCTATGAAGTTGGTATTGGCTATACTGACGGAGAATCTATTCCAACAGGTGGATTAAGAGTATTTGTAGTACCAACTATAAATGTTGGCCCTATTCCCATGGATATTGGCATTTCATATGTTGACCAATTTGGAAATACTAAGACGACTATTGTAACTACGAGTATTCCTACTGCAACAAATGGAGGAACTGCGGGTTCTCATTTTCAGATCGTTCTTAATTCTGGAGATTCAGGTATAAGAGATGTAACAGCTGTAACAGTAATCGGAGGTTCAGCTGGAGATAAGTTCAATCTAGAAAGTTGGAATGAGGGTCTTGGAAGAATCCCATACAGTATGACTAGAAGTACACCTGACCAACCATGGATAGATACAGAACCTATAAAAGATGTGATGAATTTTTCAAGAAAATTCTCATCATGGGAAGATTTCAACAATGCGATAAGAGACAATGTAACTGTATCTGGATATCCTGATGCACAATTATCTCTTCCAACAGAAGTCATAGAACCAGATTACGAAAACAATGTATATGACTTTGGATTCATGCAACCAATTTCAACTGTAACAAAAAATAATACAACCAAAAAACTAAGAATAGACCTGAAGCCCAGTACATCTTATTTATATTTGTCTCCCAGTGAGCAGTCTACAATACTTAAGTGGAAATGGAATCCAATTGATTCACAATATGAATATGTAGGATTTTATAAACTGACATTTGACTATGATGTAGAATTTAACACAACATATTTTATATTAGAATTGCTTGACATCAATGGCACTGTTGTATGGAGTAGAACATCTACAGGTATAGCAGCAAATCAAGTGGTATCATTTAAATCTCTTTCATGGGAATTTAGATTACGATGTAAGTCTAATTACACCACTTCTACATCGACCACATGGCATGCTCAGATATCTAACATAAAAATAGAAAGATATCAAGAATTTGGAACTGCAGAATTAAATTATCCAGTATGGATGTCAAATATAAATAAATATGACAGTGTCGACATAGTATCGAATATTCCTATTGGTACAGAAACATTTTTACAATTGTCATTTAGTGACAATGGTTCTACATGGAGTGATTGGATAGGTCCAAATGGTACAACATCGACATTTTTCGAAGGAATAGGACAGAAAATATCTACTCCATTACCACTTGGTCTCACAGGATATTATTACAAATGGAAATTATATCTTCAAAGTGATGGAAGGGATACACCAATTCTATATGATACGACATTGTACATGATCATAAGAATAATTCCAAAAATATTAATATATGAACATAGCTCAAGATATCCTGATGTATTAGCAAATCCAAATATACGAGTTCCAATACCATTGAATACAATTTGTCCAAGAATGACTCCAGGATTCCCAGTACCTCCTTGTACAGGTGGAGATTTTTTCCCTGAACAACCAACTGGTAAAGAACACATACCAAGATCATTTCCGTATATAAGTTTATGTCCAAGAACAACCCCTGGATATCCTGTACCTCCTTGTGCAGGAGGAAATTATTTCCCTGAACAACCTACTGGCAAACAACTGATTGCTAGAATGTATTATATGTTTGGCACATGGCTCGAATCTGTTGTTGGACAAGTAGTATCAGGTTATGTACATAACGTAGATGGACAAGTTATAAGAAATGCATTCTCCATGGTTCTAATGTCGACTGCACGAACAGAAATAACTCCTGGTGGGGTTTCAACTGTCGCAAACGTCAATCCAAATACTGGACTATATCAAACATTTTTAAAACAAGTAATATATGACAAACGTTACATAATTATTAAAATAGGTATAAAGAATATAGCATTAGAAGGAGCAGGTATTCCTGCTTATATTGACGGTAGTCAAAAATTAGACATTCCATATAATTTACAGTTTGGATGTCCAATAATAGATTGTGATTTTAATATAACCAGAAAAGTATAGTTAACCAGAAAAGTATAATGACAATCAAACTAAATTCATTTACTCTTCCTAACGATGTTATAAGAAAAATGGAAGATAAACTTAGGGAATCAGAAAAGACAGGTATAGAATATGGATTCAATCTATGCAGAAAACCTGGAAGTGATATCATAATAGATAGGACACATTGTGCTGGAGATGAATGTAGCATAAGACTCAAAAGAACTTGTGGAAGACTTGACGAAATACTGGTTGGAGATTATCATATTCATCCAGTAATGGGTGCCAATCCATCTTTTCAAGATATGATAACTACATATGAAACAGGATTGGGATGCATCGGATCAGTAGAAGATAATGAAATAAAATGCTTTGTTCGAAAAGGTGAAGTTCCAGATCCTACAGTTATTCCTAATATTAGAAATATAATTGAGACTTATGAGAAGCCTCTAGAAAAGATGACATTTGGAGATATATTAGCTGGAAAAGGAGAATATTTAGAAAAGAAATTGGTTGATGCTGCGCATCATTATCGAGATCATTATTTCAAAAAGATAAAAGTGAAATAAAAATAAATAAAGATAACAAATAAGGACAATAAATTAGAGGTGAAATTATATATGAACGACGGTACAGGTGACATAACAATCAGGACAGAACCGCCTGGTGCAATGATATATGTAGATAGTATACTGGTTACAGATAATACAGGAAATCCTATTGTAACCCCAACAAAATTGACATTGACTGAAGGAATGCACAGATTCCAATTGATATTATCTGGATATCATGAAGATTGGGAACATGAATATATATATTGCGGATCAGATATATTATTGGAAAGACGTCTTATGATACAACCAATTCCAGGTGGACAAATGCCTGCTTCTAGAGCAGGATTCATGTAATAATTGAAATGTATGCATGACATGCGATGAAGAATGTGTCAGATCTATCGTGAAAGAAGAATTATCAAAAATTTCTTTTGCTCAAACAGATATGCCTAAAAAGACAACAAGAAAGAACACATGGAGCATATTCCTTTCAGATTGTAGTAAAAGACAACCAGAAGGAACTCCATTAGGTGATAGAACAAAAGCTTGTTCTATAGAATATAAAGAACTAAAGAAAAACGGTTCTTTGAATGATTTTATAGCAAAATTGACAATATCGAAGAATAAAGATGACGAGATCAAATGATAACAGACTGAGATAATAGACTGATTGTATCTGGGTCTGTGCATAAAATATATACAATGTCGAGATATGTCTATATTACCATTTAGATATCATAGCAATTCGTCTATATGATATTTATATACTTTAGCGTCATATATAGTATGTAAATATACGTTATGTGAGCAATGAGAAGTAATGATGACAAAGATAAGAGAATACACATGAAAACAATAAATATTGTCATCCAATTTCCATTAGAACGAGGATTAAAACGGATATCACTTAATCCATTTATAACAAGGATTAAGACCCAACAAGAAAATAATACAATTCCAATAGAACAAGGATTAATGAATTAGTGTCTTAATCCTGTTATAATGGAAGTGTTATATTTGTCTATATAAATCTTCGCACCAACAAGAAAATAATACAATTCCAATAGAACAAGGATTAAAAAATTTCTATCAAGAGATATTTGAATTTCGTGAATACCATCTGTGATAACCATGGATTACACGATTAACAACTTCCATTAGAACAAGGATTAAAAAATTTTTAATGATTAGGTGACAATATGAAAACTGGCTATTTAACCATAAGGACGTATCCTGCTGGGGCTAAGATGTACATTGATGACACGTTAGTACTGGACGAGAAAGGAGAACCTGGACTAACTCCAGCAAAGCTGACGATTATTGTTGGATATCATGATATAAAATTGACCCTATCTGGATATTGTGAAGAGTTTGACGGTGAATATATCATGGAAGATCAAAATGTAAATATATTCCGCAACTTCAACATATGTTGAACAAAATAAATATGTTTAGAATAAATAATGATTAAATAATTCGTGTCTCATATCATGATTTCTAAATTTCCATTATAACAAGGATTAACATTATTTTAAGGCTCCAATCAATATGATTATGAGTGAAAATAATCATTTCCATTAAAACAAGGATTAAAAAGCTTCTAGGCTAAAATAAAAATTTCCATTAGAACAAGGATTAAACACCCAGGGGATATATCAATAGATAGTGACCCCCAAGGTGCAACTATATATTCAAATATCTATTGATAGATATTATAGTAAAAAGATTTTTGTTGATATAATTCCTGGCAAGGTTAATAAAGTTTTTGCCAAATTAATTCCAATATGAATCAAGATCATGATAATATAAAATATTATCAATCAGAGCATGAACCTATTGAAAATATGAATTCAGAAAGGAAAATAATATGGACTTATTAGACGGAATGCAAATTGGTGATTCAGTAAGACTCAAGAAGAGTCAAGAATGTGGAGATCATACAAGAATAACAGTTACAGAAGGAACTCATTTACAGCTTATCTCAAGAGGTATGTATAAAGGAGAAAGAGAATATTGCCTGGTAAATGGTAGAGGGAGTGCAAGAGGACTTGCAATTTCAATAGAATGTAGTGAATTGAGAAAGGCTCTTCCAGAAGAAAGAACTCCAAGAGGAGGTCGTTTGGAGAGATTAATCTCTAAGCGACAATAAGATAAGTTAAATACCACCAAAAGGAGATACCATAATGCAACCAAAACAAAAGGGTATAGTTTTCTTTGATACACAACCACACGGAGCAAAAATTTATGTTGATGGTCAGATACTTTTAGATCCAGATACGGAAGAATCATTACGAACTCCAGAGAGAGTATCTCTTTTCGAGGGCCGCAGAAACTTTACATTTGTCCTAGAAGGTCACAAGGACATTTCTGGTTTCGTGGATATTTATCCTGGAGTCACGGTTAACATATTCAGAAATATGGAACCTGGAAAATCTGAAGAAGGTTGGGGTGAACCAGAACCCCAAATATGGCTATCAACCCAAAATATAACCCAAAATACAGGGACAATAAGAATATTCTCAGAACCATTCGGTGCTGATGTATATCTGGATGGAAATGTTGTAAGAGACCAATCAGGAAATATTGTAAAAACTCCAGTAACAATTACCGATATTCCAGAAGGTTCTCATCAAGTAATATTCAGAATGCCAGGACATCTAGAAGAGACAAAAATAGTCAACGTATATCCAGGAGAATGGTCTGACGTAACAGTAACAATGATACCTGATTATTCAAGATATGCATAAAAGCCAAAAACAAACTACCAGGAGAAATAATATGTCACGAAGAGGCAGTGAAGATAATAATATAATGAAATCCTTTTTTAGAGGAGATATAAAAATGGAAGATATAGATTCCAAATCTAGACTTGTTGAAATTGGCCATGGTATAGGAATTGGTCATATTGATGGTTCATATAGCAAATATATAAGACAATTATCAGAAAGGTCTAAAGAGGGAAATGGTATTATATATCTTGGTAAAGCAATTAGCGAGGACAAAAGCTTCATGTCTATAGTTGATGAAACTAAAAATTTTGATATAGGAAATATTCCAAAGCTTTTGATAATGTTTAATAGTATCATAAAAGGAATGATGCTAAAAGTAGAATGGAAGAATATGAATGACGATATCATATTAGAACAATATTATAAGATACCATCACCTCATAGTATGAAATATGATTGGTGGGATACATATTCCACATATTTCATAGGTCCAGAAGATCTTGAAGAAGGAGATTATAAGGTAAAAATAACATCAGAAGAAAATAGAAATAAAAAAATAAAAGGATTATCGACTACTATAGGATTTTCAGTAGAAAGCAAAGATTAAAGAAAGTAAAGATTAGGTCAACTATCCCAATTATCTAGTTAGATCAATATCAATAAAGGAATTATAATGACCGGTAAAGATTCTCACTCAAATTCAGATAACATAATTATGCCACAGAAATATCTGGACAAAATAGTCAAGCTACAGCAAGATCAAGATAAGGCTCATCAGCAAGAATATGAGATTTTACAGACGTATCTGGCACAGATGAATATACTTATTGATGAATTGATAAAGGTTAGTGGAAGTGGTTCTACAGTTGCATCAACAAAAAAGTTTGTTCCTTTCCAGACTGGAAGTCAGCAAGTAGGACAGTTAAATACAAGACCATCTAATCCTGATAGTTATCCGACAGTAGTAGATGTATATAAGATAAACAATAATAGAGTAGTGCCACATATGACATTGATCAATGATGGTCCAGGAGAAATTTTCTTTATAAACACATATGGGAATGATGTCTTTAATACAGAAGAAGGACATCTAAACATCAATGATCAGAGAGAGTTATTCAATGTATATGAAGTGAGACTAAGATCGAATCTGCCTAAAACAACTTTTAGGCTTATAGAAGGAATTTTCAGAACAGGAAGTTTTGCCCCGCAGACAAAAGCAAATGTAGAGAACAGACCTACAATACAAACAAATGAGGTATTAAAGGTATTTGACGCAGTATTCGATAATACTGTCCCAACTGTAACTATAACATCTCCAACTATCCAGACTTTCCCAGCAAATTATGGTTTTGCATCATTCCAAAATCCTCTTCCTCCTGGACAAACTGCTGCACTTGTAGATACATCAAATGGAGCGCCTATGCCATTTTTAATCCCAACAGGTTTTATATTAGAGGCATTCGCATTTTTTGGTAACACATCAACAGATGCTACTCTTAGAATTTGGGCCGAACCCATTCCAAATTCTGCATCTATATTTGGTACGACCATATTTACTCTTAGATCTGTACTACCATTTTCTTTTAGAGGTAGACCAATTGAGCCACAACTAAATATAAACTTTTATAGCACAGAACAGATTGATCCAAATGGGGCACCGCCTCCTGGGAGATTTGCATTATTTACGGTAACTAACGATGATCCTTTCAGCGATATGTTAGGAGATCCATTCTTCGTTGCGATATTAAGACAATTATCGTAATGATAAACATATGACAATACAATTATCTCGAGACAATTATCACAATGACAAATATGTGACAATACAATTATATACAAAAAGGAGATATATAAAATGGCAGATATAACAACAGAGGGACATAAGACAGTTAGATGCCGTTCAAATAGGGAAATTACTATACCATTAAACACTACAGGATTTAAATGTGCTAAAAACTGTCCAGATTGTTCCCAAGATCATATTGTTCTTGTATTATATTTTGGGACAATAGATGGTGATTTCTATTAGACATAATAAAAAATTTATAATAAATTCAGAGGATAAATTATGACGCTTCCCACATCAATCCTATCGAGGCCATCGATAGATATAGCACATCATAGAATTCACGAAGGAAATCATTTCACAGTGCACAAAATATCCACTGGGATAGTTGCACCAAAATATTTTCTGATAATACCTCCTCCTGTTCAACTTGGAGGACGCACTATAGAAATGCACTTAATATTTGAAGTAGATTCAGACATGGGAGGAACTCTAGAATTTTTTGAGAGCCCTACAATTACTGATAATGGAATAGACTTATCATCAATAATCAAAAACAACAATAGAAGGAGTAGTACGACATCTCAAGTAACTATTTTCGAAAATCCAACAGTAACTAATGATGGAACGCCATTATTCCAACAAAGAAAAGGTACAGCTACAACTGGGACAGAACTCGGAGAATTTAGAAGGAGTGATGAAGAATTTGTATTAAACCCTAGCGACAAATATATTCTAAAATTCACACCGTTGGGAATAACAGGCGCCAATATAACAGTTGAACTTAATTGGTATGATAACAGGCCAAGCTCACCAGTCCCTATACCATAAATAAATTCTATGATAGACATCATAATATGAAATATGATTGTGAGAAACATATTATTATATGTTCTCTAAAGATTAAATCTATACCATACCCTGAAGGAAAACCATATAATAATAAATAAAACCCAATTAATACCCAAGGAATTTACCCTCTAGGACGAGTATTGGCCACAATAACCAATGATGACCCTTTTAATGATATGATTTACTTAAATATCAGCAGTTTTCCTTTAGCTAGATAGTTTGTCATATCTTATTTCTTTATTTCCTGTTTATTGACTAACTCAACCTTCAAGTTCTCCAACTCCATTATCTTAACAATATACAAAAATCTTTATATCAATGGGACAATATTCATGATAAATGACATAGATGATAGATGGTCTGACGAAGATTCTCAACATCTTCAACAAAAAAAGATAGAAAATATAGAGAAGGAGTTGGAAATTGTAGAAAATATAGAGAAGGAGTTGGAAATTGTAGAAAATATAGAGAAGGAGTTGGAAATTGTAGAAAATTCTGAGCAAAGACCAGAAAAGTCTATTCAAGAATATGTTCCTGACAATAAGCTTGATATTAAATATATGCAAAAATCAGAAAGATTAGAAAAAGAAGAATCTTATATTACAAAATCTGATATTAAAAGTGTTATAAGATTATTACAACAGATAGCATCAGGAGTCATAGAACTACAGGGCATAATGCCCTACATGTATGATGAAAAAGGAAGAGATACCACAAGAAGAGGCAGGACGCATGTCTACAAATATCTAAATTATTATGATATAACGAATACTATAAAGAAAGCCGGTCCTATAGATCCACAAGACTTTGATTCTCCTGTATACAATAGTGAAAGAATATTTGAAATTTTGGAACGATATTCTGACATCCTATATCTGATAAATGATGGGATAGAACCTTTGTTCTGTATTATATCCCATGAAGGACGAACCAATTTCTCCAAAGAATCAATCATTCTCCCTGGGGAGACCAAACAGTATTACAATGTATACGAACTTCGTCTCAGGTCTACAACAATTGGACATCCATACCGTGTAACAGAATACATGTTAGTTGATGTTTCAGAAACATCACTTATACCATTTCAGCTCACAAGCTTACACGATGTAGATCTTCCGTCGGCAGATGAGAATTGGCTTGAAGAAGATATAATTCCTATCCACCCTCCCACAACATTCCGCATACAAGTTGCAGTCTCAGTACCAGGCATATTCAGTGCAACAATAACAAATGGAGGAAATACTCAAGTAGTAGATTTCAATGTAACGTCAGGACCTGAACTTATAAAAGATGGAGTTTATGTGTTTGAGTTACTGGTACATAAAGGAGATACTGTCAATTTTAGATTTTCAGAGGATAATGGGAAGATTAAAGTTCTTCGAATTCAGGAAATAGACGCCAGTACAGCTTAATTTATGCTTATTCAATCAGACCCTGGCTCCAGAATCTAGAACTGGAGCCTTAAATACCATAGGGGCTTTTATCAAATAAATATGATAAATGTAGGAGTAGTGATATCTAGTGAAGTAAGAAGTAGAGAAATATGATAGAATATAGGTTCGTATCGACTAGATCCAAAAAAGAATTATCAAATGATAAAGAATGTCTTTTAGAATTCTTGAGATATTTTGATAAGAAAGAAGGAAGAGCTCCTAAACAGTTTGAGTTTGCCAAAAACTCAAAATATCCTAGTTATGCCTCATACTATTCATGGTTTGGAAGTTGGAAAGATGCTATAAAAGAAGCGGGACTATTAGAAAAAACAGAAATAGTAAGAGAAAGAATCTATACAGATGAAGAATTATTAGAATCTTTGAGGAGGTTTAAAGGAGAAGAAGGAAGAATCCCTAAACAAGAAGATTTTGTCAACAATCCAAAATATCCAGGTTTTGTGACAATAGTCAAATGGTTTGGAAGTTGGAACAATGCTTTAAAGTTGTCAGGTTTGGTCAATATCTTTACAAACTATACAGATGAAGAGCTGTTAGAATTTTTGATAAAGTTTGAAAGAAAAGAAGGAAGAATCCCTAGACAAGAAGATTTTATCGGCAACCCTAACTGTCCAAGTCATAACCTTTATAAGAGTCGTTTTGGCAGTTGGAACAATGCTATAAAATGTGCTGGTTTGATTCCTGGTCAATATATATCTAATGAAGAATTATTAGAATCTTTGAGGAGGTTTAAAGGAGAAGAAGGAAGAATCCCTAAACAAGAAGATTTTGTCAACAATCCAAAATATCCTGGTTTTATGATGATCATTAGACGGTTTGGAAGTTGGAACAATTCTTTAAGGATGGCAGGATTTGTTCCTAATCGTTATTTGACAGAAGATGAATTATTAGAAGATCTGGTAAGATATGAAATAGACCATGGAGAGCCACCTACTGCTAAAGATCTAGTTTGCAATCCTATATCCTAGCTTGGGTACATATATCGACCGTTTTGGAAGTTTTGAGAACGCTAAAAGGCTAGTTGGACTAGATATTGATTCGATGATAAAAAAAGGTGTCATAAAAAGTCCCATACAAAAAGGAAGGCAAGCAGAACTATATGTATTGGAAAACTACGAGGAAGGATCTAAAGATTTATCTGGAGAAAATTGGAAAAGTCCTTTTGACGGAATCTCGAAAAAATCAAAAGAAATATATGATGTAAAGCTAAATTACATGCAGATAAACACTTTCTTTTCCATCTTGACAAATGTGTCGATTCGTACTATTTAATAGGGTATGATAAAAATTATAAGAACATGCTACACAATTGGAAAATTCCTGGAGATTTTTATCATGGGCACCTAATAATAGGATTGTCTAATAGTTACCAGTATAATCTAGAAAATATGAAAGAATATGATATAGACTCATAATTGAAAACAGGAGATAGTCAATGTCAGAAAATATGATCATCCATACATTATTTGGAGGAAAATAGATATGGGCAGACTTCCAAGTCAGGGAGGCTGCCCAAAGCCTCCAAGACACATAAGAATTCCAGATACCATAGACGTAGAAGTAGTAAATGCCATGCGAGGTTAAGCAATACTATAATGTGTACGAATTAAGGCTTAGAAGTCCTCAAATAGGATTACCATATCGAGTGACTGAATATTTATTAATGAGTGTTTCCCAGGCATCGATACTACCAACTGAGCTTGTTAGCTTACTACAGGACGAACATCTCCCTGAAAAAGATACAGATTGGCTCCCTGAAGACATAACTCCATTAATATCCCCAACAACATTTCGCATTCAGGTCGCCGTTTCAATAGAAGGTATATTCAGTGCTGCAATAACTAATGAAGGAAATACTCAAGTAGTAGATTTTAATTCAACATCAGGTCCTGAACTAGTAGAAAATGGAGTATATATATTTGAATTATTAGTAAATAGAGGAGATTCTGTGAATTTTAGATATTCTGAAGACGGAGGAAAGATTAGGATTCTCCGTTTGCAAGAAATTGATTCTTCGACAGCATAATGTGATAAATATGACGATATATGTAACAAATATGACAAATATAAATATCTATAATAATATCAATGTCAAAGGTAAATAAATATGAGTAAATATTGTCCTCAAGGAACAGCAGTGAAAGCAGTACCTTTTTATGCAGGCGTCTCCACTTTAGGTCATACTGAAGGCAAGACAGGCAGTGTCTCATCTGGCTTAATACTACAAGGCGGCCATAATATAACCCTGAAAGAAAAGAGACATCTTAGGGAATGTGCCACTGTTAGAATAAATGCACGCGATCAATCTGTACAGACTCAAAATTTATTTGACATGACATTATCTGGCAATACAAGTGGTACATTGGCCCTAATATCAAGTGGTACAATTACTCTTGCCGGCGGTAATAATATTACTCTGTCTCAAGCAGGTAACGCCGTCACAATAAGTGCTGTTGATACAGATTCATTCTATGCAGGCATATCAACTGGTGGCAATACATTAGGCACTAGTGGAACTGTAAGAAACCAATTAGTATTTGCTGGTGGAAACAATATAACACTGTCCCAATCTACCAATGGACAATCAGCGACTATTACAGTTTCGGCAGGTGCGAGTATATTATCACACGATTCTGTTTATCATACAGGAACGATTGGAGTAGAATCCCAGATATCTTTTGACACACTTTCAGGACACGATCATGATGGTTCAAATTCCAGATTAATTATCATTCCCCAATATGTAGAAGTTGCAATATCAGGCAAAGAATTCACTTCAGTAAAAGATGCTGTCGATAGTATTATAGATGCATCTGCATCCAAACCATATGTTGTCAGAATATATCCTGGAGTATATACAGAATCTCCATTTTCAATGAAAGAATATGTTACAATAGAAGGTTCAGAATATTTTGGTACTACGATACAGACAAACGACAATTCTAACCATTTTATAACAGGAGTTCCTAGATCATTAATCAGAAATGTTGTCATTATTGGGCCTACTGATTTAGGCAGGGCGGCAGTATATTACGCTACTACATCGTCAGCTCCATTTATTTTGCAAGATGTTCTTATTAGAAGAGGATACTACGGCATTTGGGCAAATCCTTTAAGCTTAGGCATAGTCCATTTGATCAATGTAACCAACTGGTATTCTGCCGGTGGTACACAAATTCATACATTTATCCGTGCCACTGGCCATGGTACAATTGCAGCCATAGGTTCCGGTTTCATGTGTGGTGCATCAGATGCTATAACCAAAGGATTTGAGGCAGATGGAATGGATACAGAACTTTATCTTGATTTATGCTATTTTAGAAATAATCCTGTTGCAAATACTATTGTAGGATTATATATGGACAATGGCGCATACATAAGACTTACAGCATGTACATTTTCGAGAGGAACTTATGCTATACAGGTAGGTCCTAATGGAACTGGTGGACATTTGTACTCTGCAGCATGTGTTATACGAAATGATTCTGAATATTATTTTACTACAGATATTAAGATAGATAATGTAAATGGTCATGTAAATTATTCAGGCATCGCAAGCAGGACAAAATTGGACATTACTGCAGGCGCTACTTTTGTTGGTAATTTTACAGATATTACAATTGGAACAGAGGGTACAGTCAACCTTGGTGAATTTTATCTTGGAGATTTAGATAATCAACTTCCTCTTAGAGATTATGGAATTACTACATATTTTACAGGACAAAAAACAGGAGGTGTTGTAACAACAACAGGAGGATTAGGAGTCAATATTGCCAATGGTTCAGGATTTATAAATACAGGAACTGCTGTCAAAGCAATTGCATGGCTCGATACTCCCAAAAGCATTACTGCTAATACAACAGAATATATTTATATAGATAATGCTGGTACTGCACAGACAAGTGCCATAAAACCAGACACAAATACTAATATAATACTTGCCGTCGCATATGCCAATGCGACAGATGTATTATTCTTGGCATTTTATACAAGAAAACTTAATAATATTAGCGCAAAAATAGAACATTATGCAGAAGAAGTAATGGGTCCAATATGGATAGAAGGACTAGATGTAACAGAAAATGCTACTCCGTTAAGATTAGATGTTACATCCGGCGAATATTACATTACACCTGAAGAGCAATTACCTGTCGGTGCAAGTCCAATAACTTTTACTTATTGGTACAGAGGAGCAGTTCCTGGAACATGGAACAGTATAACAAGCCAAACAGACATCGATGTAACACAATATGATGATGGTAGTGGTACGCTTGCAGAAATGACTGTTAACAAATATAAGAGAGATTTATTATTCATCGCAGTTAACGATTCTGGAACTCAATATCATGTAGTATATGGACAGGAAGAATTCGATAATAAAGAACTTACAGAAAACGGTGCCAATCCAACACCACCTAACTTTTTAGAGAGCTATTCATTACAATTGGCTGGAATAATTGTCCAAAAAAGTGCTGCAAATATTGACGAAATATTATATCAAAGAAATGTCGCACATTACATACCACCAGGACATAATACCTTACCAGGTTTGCAGGGTGGCAATTCAGCTCTAAGCCAATATTATCATCTTAATTCAACTCAACATGCAAATATAGACCAAAAGATAGTGGCAGCAGCAGGTACACAAACAGGAACATCAGGTACAATTGTATTTTCTAATTCAAATAATGCATCTTTTGGAATGAGTAATTCGAGCATAATTACTGCAACAGTTACTCTTCCTTGTGTCCAAAATTTAAACGGATCATCCGGAATAATGTCAATATCTGGATCAAATAACATATCAGTCACCAATGATAATTCTACTATATCGGTATATGGTCCAGCAAATATTATCAATTCAATGAGTATTGGCGGGAATACAGGAACAACAGGCTCAAGTAATATAACTGGTGGAGGTTTTGTTATAGCTGGCGGTTCAAATATTACATTGAGCCAAAGTAATAACTCAATATCGATTCATGCACAAAGCCAGAGTGAACAACCAGTTGTACTAGAGCTCAATGGATCTTCTGGTACGATGTCAATATCCAACGGAGATTTAATAGGAATTACTAATAACAATAGCACTATATCCATTATCAATTTATTATCATCAGCGACAACTGCATCAGCAGTGACATCAACCAATGTTGTAGGCATCATGGCATCTAGATTTGCACTAGAAGGTCATCAACATGCGGGCGTTGGTGCCGCAGGAGTATCAACCATAGGTAATACATATGGAAATACAAAAGTGATACCAGGAGAGCTTGTACTAATAGGCGGTAACAATATAAGTTTGTCTCAATCTACTGCCGCCAATAATGCAATGTCTATATCTATATCAGGGTTTGATCTCATAGATTACAATAACATATCATTTGGCACAAATAGCAATTCTGTGACAGCATCTGCAACATTTCCATCAATGTCAGCCGGAGTATCAAACATCGGAACTAATGATGCAGGTAGTACAGGACTGGTGTCCAACAGAATAGTTTTTGCAGCAGGAAATAATATCACTCTTTCTCAATCTACAGGAGGAAATTCATCAGCAACTATTACCATAATTGGTGCCGCGGCAGGAACAGGGGCAGCTATTCAAGCAATTCAAGCTGGTACTAATACTGGAACAACAGGTACGATAGTTTTTTCCAATGAGAATAATATCACTTTTGGAATGGCAGCCAATTCGTCTGTTGTAACAGCTTCAGCATCATTTGCAGCGACAAATCTTTTAGGTGGAGTAGCAGCAGGTACTCAGACAGCAACAACAGGAACAGTTTTATTATCTAATTCAAATAATGTAATATTTGGAATGAGTAATTCAAGTATAGTAACTGCAAGTGTGTCTGATAGTGTAAATATAATTGCAGCAGGTACTCAAACTGCCAACACATCTGGTACTGTAGTCTTTTCCAATTCTAACAATGTATCTTTTGGAATGACTAATAATTCAATAGTTACAGCAACGGCAACTTTCAACCAAACGGAACAGCCTGGCATACAATCATTATCAGCCGGTACTACCAGAATAACCACTGGTGAGGCGGTCTTCTCAAATTCGAATAATATATCTTTTGGAGCAAATGGACAAACAATTACTGGATCAGTCCATGCCCAACAGACTGGAATATCATCAATTGTTGCATCGAATACAACATATACGAGTGGTCAAGTCCATTTTACAGGCTCCAATATGGTAACAGTACGATCAGGTACAGGTCAAAGAGTAATAATAGACGCTACTCAAACTGTTCAATCACAGAATTTACATGCACTTGTCGTATCCAACAATACTTCTGGACCTTTCACCATTGGCACAAGTGGAACAGTATCATTTGCAGGTACTAATTTGACTATAACTGCGAATACTGCAAACAGTAGCATTATTGGATTCTCGATCCATCCAGAACAGACAGCAATATCTGGGATTCAGGCATCAGACACCACATTTATAAGTGGGACAGTAATATTTACTGGAGTTGGCGGTGGCATTACTGTATCATCGAATACTGGTCAAAGAATTGATTTGTCAGTTGCTGCTCAATCAACTCAAACACAAAATTTACACGGACTTGTAGTATCCAACAACACTTCTGGAGCTACAACCATAGGCACAAGTGGAACAGTATCATTTGCAGGTACTAATATAACAATAACAGCAAATACTGCAAATAATAGTATTATTGGTTTCTCAGTTGCAAATCCAGTTGGTGCAGGCATAGGTTCTATATCAGCAGGTACGACGAGAGTAACATCTGGTGAGGCAGTATTTTCCAACTCCAACAATATATCTTTTGGCGTCAATGGACAGACAGTAACAGCAACTGTTCATCCACTACAGACAGGAATTTCATCTATATTTGCAGGTACAACAAGAGCGACTTCAGGCGAAGTAGTCTTTTCCAATGCCAACAATATATCTTTTGGAGCAGTTGGACAAACTATAACAGCAAGTTTCAGTCAATCTATACAGACACAGAGTACATATACTGTTCCAACGTTATCGAAATGGGAAAATGTAGTTATTGGTGATACACAACATAGTCAATCCCTAGCTGTAGAAAATGCAACATTTTGGCTTGTTGACATGTCTCCTGGTGCTCCAGTTTTCCCAGGTAATATGACTGTATCAACAGCATTTATTGACGTAGAAGCAACTCAAACTGCGACAAGCGTCAATACGGCAGCAAATTCTCATTCGTGGAAAATTGGAATATATACCAGAAATATATCTACTCTATCACTATTGAATAGTGTACAGACCACATGGGCATTCTCAGCAGATACGAACAACACACAATTATTCTCTGGTATTAGATTTATAACTATCCACTCTTCATTATGGTCTGCACAACCAACTTTTTCACAAGACAATTATTATATTGGATTTTTGGCAAGAAGTTCTGGTTCAAATATAGGACTTTTATTGAGAGGAAATCTTTATCTAATAACAAATGATACAAGATTTGGTACCATGGGAATATCTGCCACAGCAGCAAATACCACGATGGGACATTCTCCATTTGTTGGAGTAAGCTCTGTATCAAGAACAGATCTTCCAGTAAGCATTCAATTGAGCGAATTAAGAAAGACAGGTTCCTTGTATGGGTTCTTGCCTCGTATGATATTCTATAATATAAGTTCTAACTTCTAAATAGATAATGACAATAAATTTCTAATTAACTAAGTTTTGCAAGTTGATGAATAAACATGACAGTAAAAATCTATAGTGCAATATATGATATAGCTGGAGGTAAATAAATATGAGCAAACGTTGTCCTCAAAGCAAAATAGCGAAAACAATACCTTTTTTGGCAGGAGTTTGTGACCTAGGTCATACTGCAGGTAAGACTGGAACTGTATCACACGGATTAATACTAAAAGGTGGACATAACATAACTCTGAGAGAGAAAAGACATCATAGAGAATGTGCCACTGTTAGAATAAATGCACGTGATCAATCTGTACAGACTCAAAATTTATTTGACATTACATTATCTGGTAATACAAGTGGTGTGCTGGCCTTAATATCAAGTGGTACAATGACTCTTGCTGGCGGTAACAATATTACTCTTTCTCAAGCAGGTAATGCTGCCACAATATCTGGTGCAAATCAATCATTTTTGGCAGGACTTTCAACTCTAGGAAATACATTAGGCACTACTGGTACAGTTTCCCGGCAGCTAATATTTGCTGGAGGAAATAATGTAACTTTGAGCGAAAGTATTAATGGACAATCTGCTACTATTACGATATCAGCCGCTGCTGTAGGTGCAGGCTCATTCTCGGCAGGCATATCAACTGGAGGTAATACATCAGGAACTAGTGGAACTGTAGAAAATCAATTAGTATTTGCTGGTGGAAATAATATAACACTATCCCAATCAATAAATGGACAATCAGCAACTATTACAGTATCTGCATTTAATCAATCTGAACAGACACAAAATATTATTAGAGATGTCAATATAATAGGTAACACCAGCGGAACAACTGCAGATATAACATCTGGTACTCTATATCTAGCCGGTGGAGATAATATTAATCTACTACAGGATGGTAATTCAATCACTATATCTATGGCAGAAAATACATTTACCAATTTTTCTGCAGGAGTTTCAAATCTTGGAAACACATCAGGTACTACTGGAACTGTAAATTGTAGATTAGTTCTTGTAGGTACTGGCGAAATATCTTTGAGACAGAGTGTTGATGGTTGTTCAGCGACTGTATCGATATCTGCAGAACATGAGATCGACGCAATAAGCCTTTCAGGCAATACATCTGGTACTTTATCATTGATATCAACTGGAACAGCGTATCTCGCAGGTGGAAACAATATAACTTTATCTCAAGACCAAGATACTATTACTATATCTGCATTTAACCAATCTCAACAGACACAGAATATAATAAGAGATGTGAATATAGGAGGAAATACAAGCGGTACGACTGCTGATATAACATCTGGTACTTTAGTTTTGGCCGGTGGAGAAAATATCACATTATCCCAGAATGCAAACACTTTAACTATCTTTGCTCATCATGCATTCTCAGGAGGAATGTCTAATCTTGGCAATACGAGTGGAACAAGTGGATTAGCACACCAAGAATTGGCATTTGTTGGCGGGAATAATATTACGTTAATCCAGAGTGCAGATATAAATAATGAATCTGCCACAATCACAATATCAGGTGAGACAATTCATGAACCAATGTCTCTTGGAATATCTAATTTAGGAAATACATCTGGCACGAGTACTGTATCAGATTTTCACAGATTTGTATTTGTTGGTGGTAATAATATAACTCTGAGCCAAAGTAATGACGCTAGCTCAGGAACTCTTACAATATCTGCTTTTACACAGACAGAACAAACTCAAAATAGATTTGATTTAACCCTTGCAGGAAATACAACTGGAACTCTTGCTCCAGTATCATCTGGTACTCTTACCCTTGCTGGTGGTAATAATATAACTCTATCTCAGGCAGGAAATGCAATAACTATATCAGCATTTTCAAATACTGTTTCACAATATTCGGCAGGAATATCTACCGGAGGTAATACATCAGGAACAAGTGGATTGGCAGGTCGACAATTAGTATTGGTAGGTGGTAACAATATAACTCTTAGCCAAAGCTTAAATGATGGATCTGCAACAGTCACTATAAGTGCATTTACCCAAACCCAACAGACTCAGAATATAATACGAGATGTAAATATAGCTGGCAATACATTTGGAACCACTGCTGATATAACTTCTGGTACAATGACCTTAGCTGGTGGCAATAATATCACTTTATCACAAAATGGCAATGCCATTACAATTTCTGCTGCTGCTGTAGGTGCAGGCTCATTCTCTGCAGGTATATCTACTGGTGGAAATACATCTGGAACAAGCGGAACAGTAGCAAACCAGTTAATATTTGCTGGAGGAGATAATATAACTGTTTCTCAATCAGTAAATGGACAATCTGCTACTATTACAATTTCTGCTGCCGCTGTAGGTGCAGGCTCATTCTCTGCAGGTATATCAACTGGTGGAAATACATCTGGAACAAGCGGAACGGTAGCAAACCAATTGATATTCGCTGGTGGCAATAATATAACTCTGTCCCAATCAATAAATGGACAATCTGCTACTATTACGATATCTGCTTCTAATCAATCGCAACAGACACAGAACATAATAAGGGATGTCAATATTATAGGTAATACATCCGGTACAACTGCGGATATCACTTCAGGTACATTATTTCTAGCTGGAGGTAATGCTGTTACATTATCTCAAGATAATAATTCTATTACAATATCAGCCATGGAATTTACTGCTGGAGTATCTAATTTAGGTAATACATCAGGAACGACAGGAACATTTGACGATAGACTTATATTAGTTGGTGGCAATAATATTACCTTAATTCAAAGTATAGATCCAACTAATGAATCTGGTACTATTACAATATCTGCATTTAATCAGACAGAACAAACCCAAAATAGATTTGATTTAACTCTCGCAGGAAATACAACTGGAACTCTGGCTCTAGTATCATCTGGTACTCTTACCCTTGCTGGTGGTAATAATATAACTCTATCCCAGGCAGGAAATGCAATAACTATATCAGCATTTTCAAATACTGTTTCACAATATTCGGCAGGTGTGTCAACAGGAGGAAATACGTCTGGAACAACTGTAGCAGGATTAGCGACTCAACAATTAGTATTGGCCGGAGGTAATAATATAACTCTGTCTCAATCTACAAACAACGGGTCAGCAACTGTCACAATAAGTGCACCCAATCAATCGACACAAACCCAGAATTTATTTGATCTAACTCTTGCCGGAAATACAAGTGGTACATTAGCTCTAGTATCAAGCGGTACTCTAACTCTAGTTGGCGGTAATAACATAACTCTAAATCAGGCAGGAAATGCAATAACAGTATCAGGAGGTAATTCATATTCGGCAGGAATGTCAAACTTAGGTAATACAAGCGGAACATCAAACCTAGTTTCCCAACAATTGATTCTTGTAGGTGGAAATAATGTAACACTATCTCAATCAACAAATGGTGGATCAGCGACTCTTACAATATCTGGAGGTAATTCATATTCAGCAGGCGTATCAACAGGAGGTAATACCACAGGCACAACAGGATTAGTTTCTCAACGATTAGTTCTTGTAGGAGGAAATAATATAACTTTGAGTCAAAGTACAAACGGAGGATCTGCTACTGTTACAATTTCAGCTCTATCAGATCCTACATTAAGCTATTGGGGATATGGCGATCAAGACTTAGATGTAATAGCCACATCAAATGGAACATTTTTCTTGTTTCCATTAGTACCTTTTACTCAAATGTTATTCCCAGGAAATATGACAGTGAGTACTGCATTACTTGATTATTCATGTACAGATTCAAATGCGTCTCAATCATTTACTCATTCATGGAAGATTGGAATATATACTATCAATGACGCAACTTTATCTCTTCTGAATAGTGTTGCTGCAACATGGGGATCAAATCAAAGTTCGGTCAATACATCATTATTCAGTGGAAGACGATTTCTGACTATTCATTCGAGTGAATGGTCTGCATCACCTACTTTCTCACGAACAATGTATTATGTTGGGATAGTTGGAAATACTTCTGGAAATAGCGTAAATTTCTCTATGCACGGGTACAACAATGATATTCTGAGAAATGGTATACGCTCTGGGACTATTGGAGTTGGTAATACTACTGGAAATACATCGATGGGATGGGTTCCATGGGTTGGAATATCAGTATCATCGAGAAATATAACTGCTGGATTACCTACAAATATCCAATTATCTCAATTGGTCAAAACAGGTGCTTTATATGGATTCATACCACATATACAGTTCAATAATATAAGTTCGAATTTCTAAAATAAAAAACAATACGATAGGAGAAATATGGCTGAAATCAAACCACAAATAGTTGTTGAAAACTATGAAGGACATCACAACAAAGATATAGAAAAATCCAGAGATAGATTGATACAAGGTAATTCATACAAGGATTTGTCTACTATCATCTTAGTTCCAACTCGAGGTGTAATACCTGCTAAAGTGGTTCAAAATTGGTTGGGTATGATGTTGCCAATGAACCAAAAGGTCATTCGCATATTTATGATAGGAATGGAGGTTGGCGATGCGTACAATTCTGCAATAGAAATGATTATGAATCATCCAGATCTTTCAAAATGGAAATATATATTGACTCTGGAAGATGATAATATGCCACCACCAGACGGTTTACTTAAACTATATGAAGCTATAAATACTCATCCTGGTTATGACGCTGTTGGTGCATTGTACTGGACTAAAGGACCTGGAGGCCAACCAATGATATATGGAAACCCGAAAGAAATACCAAAAAATTTCATTCCACAAGTTCCAATACCAGATACTATACAACCGACCAATGGTTTGGGCATGGGTATGACTTTGTTTAAGATCGATATGTTTAAAGATCCAAAATTGCAGAGACCATTTTTCAAGACTCTGCAAGAACATAGACCTGGTGTGGGAACCAAAGTCTATACGCAGGACTTGAGATATTTTGAAGATGCTGGTAGATTAGGATACAGATTTGCATGCGATACAAGATGCAAAGTTGGACATTTTGATTATGAGAATGATATAGTATGGTGAATAATACATGATACTTATGCAACGACATAAGATGGTATGATCTCACTGCTCCGGCTCTGACCTGGCCAGGTTAGAGCCTAAAATACCATAATGAGCAGTAAGAAAACCAGAAATAGACAAAGTAAAATTCAGGAGCAATGAGAAAATATGAAAGAAGAAAATATAGAAAACATAAGAAGAAATGCGATACCGGAAATTAAAGAGAATATCAAAAAATTAAAATTAGAAAACAGAATTTATATTCACCCGTGTTGTAAAGAATTTCAGAACGATATAAAAAATCTTAGATTTGATACAGGAAACAGATATATAGTATGGATGCAACAAAATGGTATATTAAAGAATCCTACTAAAGTTAGACAAGAAGGAGAAGATGCTTGTGCTCAAAAATTAGGATTTGAAAATGAGAACGATCGCTATAAAACGTACAAAAATGATTGGAAAAGAAATAAGCGTTACAGCACTGGAGAACAAATGCCAATGTCAGAAAATCCTGATTGTTCAAAATGGTTTGGCGAATTTATAGCAGAAAATTATGTTATGAAAACATTTGAAGATTATATAAAAGCTCCTCCAAATAATCCCGGCTTTGATTGGACCTGCAACAAAGGACAGAAAGTACAACATAAGGCAAGATGTTTAGAAATAGCTGGTACAACATTTGGATGGGGCTTTCCAATAAGACACAACCACATACCTGACTATTTCATATTGTCTGCATGGAAAGATAGACAAAGTTTGGCACCAATGTTTATATGGATATTTCGTAGAGATGAAATAATAAGAGGGTATCAATTTTGGATGAGACCAAGTTTTTGGATAACAAATAAATCAGAATATATAAGAGAATTCGAAAACCATGAGGTCAAAGACAAACTAGAAAAACTAAAGGAATATATCAAGGAATTCAAAAAAGAAAATGATATTGGTCAGGATAAATAACATTATGTCAATTGAAATAATAGAACAATACAAAAAACAGAACAAGCCAATCAAAGTTAACATCGCATGTGGTCAAATAAAAATGGACGGCTTCGTAGGGATAGATAAAGAGAAAACTGATGCGACAGATATCATTCAAGACCTAGAGACATATCCATGGCCCTTCGAGGACAACTCAGTGGACGAGATTTTATGTTCACATTTTGTGGAACACGTAAAGGATTTAATATCTTTCGTTGACGAAATTCATCGCATTATGAAACAAGGAGCTAAAGCAACAATCATAGCACCATACTATGCGAGCATGCGAGCTATACAAGACCCCACTCATGTGAGATCTATATGTGAGGCAACCTTCCTTTACTTTAACGATGGATGGCGCAAAGCAAATAAACTAGACCAATACTTAATAAAATCGGACTTCGATTTCAGCTATGGGTACCAAGTTTCTCCAGAATGGGCCAACAGATCAGAAGAAGCGAGAGTCTTTGCGATGAAACATTATATCAATGTTATCAATGATATACATATCGTATTGACAAAACGTTAAAACCAAAAAGTATTGAAACAATATATGAAACAAATACTTGTCCAAATATATTAAAAAATGGAAACATATTTGTTTGACGAAACATGGAATATGACTACAATCATGATTGATATTTGGCCTAATTAGTGCCCCTTATAAATTAGCTCTATACTCTATTGAGCTAAAATATATAATAGATAACACAAAGAGATGAAATAATATGCCAATTTATAAAGTATTTCACTTTACTATAGCAGATAGTACTTTCGCATTAAAAGATAGATTTACTAGTAATGAATTACAAAGTGCCAAATATTATTTATTTGAAGTTTCTACTTCAGATACTATCATATATTTCAAATTCAATACGAATCTAACTTCTAATGTGATAATAGAGGTATTTTCCAATCCAACAATAGGAACCAATGGGACATTTTTACTTAATCCATTATCTTTGGTTAACATATATTCCGATCCAATAGTTTCAAACAATGGAACATACTTTTATAAATATGATACCAACACTATCTTTATAGATATACACACACTCGAATTAGCTGCAAGCACAAATTATTTAATGAAAATAACTCCTCTAGATTATAATGATACTACATTGGGACTAAAATCAAAGGATGAATTGGACTCATTAAAAGATATTTTAAAAGATGTAAGCAAAATAAATGAGTCAAAATTAGAGTTGATATCTATGATAAACAGTATAAACAATAATTCGTTTTCCAATTCAGATATCATACCGGCAATAAAAAAATTAGCAATAGCTGAAAAAAATATAATTAATATGTTGCTAACCATCTAATATTATTTTTATTAATATTAATCAAAATAAATATTAATCATAAATCATATTAATCATTTAAAGGAGGTGAAAAATGACATATAATGACGACCTAACATGGACAGACCTATCTAAAATTGCAGGACAACAAGCAGCTGATCTAATATCCACCTTGACAGATGGATTGAATAACTATAATGAATGGCAGTCATTTAGAGCAGGAAGATCAAATACAGACATTGCTACTGCATTAGGTAAAACAGATACACAGATAGCAGAAATGGATGCGTGTTTTTCTGCTATTAAAGAACTTTATGATGCCGCCAACAATGTACTTGTAGCACAATCAGACAGATTTTACTCAATGAGAAAATTTTCATGAAATAATTAAAGAAATCATTTTCTTTAATTTTTTTTTTATAATGAATACGAAATGTCAGAGAAAGATATAGTAGAGCAATTTCATAGACTCTACTATTCTAATGGATGCAGAACATGGTCCGGTAACACATCTTGGCTAGGTTATAAAGTTCTAAAATGTCCACTGGATTTATTCATATATCAAGAAATCATATACGAAACAAAACCTGATATAATCATTGAAACTGGTACAGGAAATGGAGGAGGAACTCTCTTTCTAGCTTCGATATGTGATTTTATGAATCATGGAAAAGTTGTATCTATAGACCTAGAGAACACAAATCACAAAGCAGATCTTCCTCAACATAAACGGATTACATACATCACAGGTTCATCAATATCAGAAGATACAATCAACCAATTTAAAATATTAACAAATGATTATGATAAAATAATGGTTATTCTAGATTCTGACCATCATAAAGATTATGTATTAAAAGAACTAAATATATATAGTAAATTAGTAACTAAAGATAATTATATCGTTGTGGAAGATACCAACTTGTCTGGCCACCCGAATCCTACAGATTTTGAAGGTCCTATGGAGTCAATAGAGGAATTTTTACATACAAATAAAGATTTTATAATAGACATCTCTAAACATAAATTCTATCTTTCATTTAATATAAATGGTTATTTGAAGAGGATCTATAATAGATAGATCCAAGACAAATTCTTTAAGACTTTGCATAGTCGGAATTAAATAAAAGCAAAAAATATGAAAAAAGATATACATATAAATAAAAAATATAAATCTGACTACAAAATGTAATAGCATGACAATAAAGAGGAATAAAAGATGACCCTAATATTAGACGAACATTTTACAGGAACAACATTATCAAACATATGGGAAAAATACGATGGTCCAGATTATGGTGCTCCAGGAGAAGATCCTGCAGATTCGTATTTCTTACCACGTAATTTGGTAATAAATACTACTGGAACACATTATTTAAGCCTAATGATAAAACGCGAAAAGGCTCCTGATGGCATAGGAAATTATACAGGTGCTGGATTAGAAACAATTCCAGTCCAATACCAAATTACCAATGGTAGAATGGAAATAAAGGCAAGATTTCCTCCTGGAAATCAGGGCTTAATAGGCTATGCTCTTGCATGGCCTGCAAATCAAGATTGGCCTCCTGAAATTGATTTTGCTGAAACAACTGGATCTGATACAAATTTAATAACATTCACTCAATATGGAGACAATGGAGACACATATGAAGAGAGTAAAACTCTAGATATTACCCAATGGCATACCTATGCGCTAGACATCGATACAATTAATAAAAAATTAGTATGGTGGATCGATGGACAAATTGTTGCAACACAAACTCAAAGATTCAATACCAGAAAATGGATATTTGGTGCTGGTACATGGACTTGTAAATGTACTACTCCTCCTCAATATTGTGGTTGTCCGAACAATGCACAACTTCCTGCTAGTATGGATATAGAATATATAAAGATATGGGATTCAATACCAACACCAACTCCACCAGTTCCACCAGTTTTGACTTCGATAGAAATATCTCCAACAAATGTTTCATTACAAGTATCGTCAGAAAAACAACTCACTTCAATATGCAAAGATCAGAATAATAATACAATCCAATGTCCAATATTAACTTGGACTAGTAGTAATAATTCTGTAGCAACAGTAGAGTCAGGTCTAATCAAAGCAATATCTACCGGAACAATAAATATAACGGCTACAACATCGAATATTACCAGTAATACATCTATTGTAACTGTGACATCAACCCCACCATCTCCACAAAAAACATACACTATTGTTAGTGGAAGATTGGTGACAAGGGATAGAACAATAGATGTAAAAGGTGGGACAATTACTTTAAGAGAAATTTGATAAGAAAAATTGTATAAAAAACGATAAAAAATGAATTTTGTTCAACTTATATTTTACATTTTATACAATTACACAATACAATTACAAATTTAGATTATGATAAACAATGGGAATAGAAACTGTATTAAGACCAGACACCGTAACAATTATAAAAGAGCTAGGATTTCCAATTGCATCGTTTGTGATAATGGTATCCATATTAATGTATGTAATGAAAAAAGATGAGAAAAGACAAGAAAAAACAGAATCACGTTATGAAAAGTTGGTAGACAAGTTTATAGACACTGCGAGAGAAATGTCAGTCAAGCAAGAAAAAACAATAAAAGACGTGACTACAGAATTAAAAAATATTACCGTAGAATTAAAAACTGTGAGTATAAATGTAAATGCATGTAAAAATATAATAGAAGATAAGTTGGAAGCACAACATGTGTCATATATATTTAAAGAAGAAAATGAAGAAAAAACGATAAAGAAACTAGGAGAAAAATAATGGATGACTTATCGATAGAAATTATAAACGATGTCATAACATTATCAACGGTCATTATTTTGATATTATACCTAACACATAGAGACGCTAGAAGACAATCCATGATAGATGCTCGCTATGATAAATTAATAAATAATATGATAGATAACGTGGTAAAACAACAATATATATTTAAACAAGAAATAGTTGAAGAAGTTAGAATGTTAACCACAGCAATTTCAACAGTTTTTGTAGGCGTAGAAAGCGTAACCTCAAGCGTAAAAGACGTACAATTAGAAGTAACTAAAGTGACTCAGAGCGTAAACGATGTATCAACAGCAGTAAGCAAAGTAATTCAGAGTGTAAATGATGTGACAAAAGCAGTTGATAGAGTAACAGAAGGAGTGAAAGAAGTTCAGATAGAAGTGTCTAGTGTGACTAAAGGTGTAAAAGGAGTACAAACAGAAGTTACCAAAGTTTTTACTGGTGTGGTCGGGGTAGAATTAGAGGTAACTAAAGTAACTAAAGAAGTCAATAGAGTTGTGAATGAAGTAGACATAGTAACATTGGGAATAAAAGATGTAGTTTCTTCATTAGAGATCCTAACAAGTATTGTAGATAAAGAATTAGAAGCGAAAAAAATATCGTATATATTTAAAGAAGACGATAAGAGTACAGTAACAAATAACGATAAGAGTACAGTAACAAATAACGATAAGAGTACAGTAACAAATAACGATAAGAGTACAGTAACAAATAACGATAAGAGTACAGTAACAAATAAAAAACAGTAAGAAAATAGAAAAACGTTAAAAAAACAAAAATTGACACAACCAAAAATTTAATTTTTTGTTTTTTTTAAAATAAAAAAAAACAGTAAAATAGAAAAACGTAAAAAAATAGAAATAAAAAAATTAAAAACGAACTGAATTTAAAAACATAATATGATTTCAAGATATAATAGCAAAAGCAATCGCGATTTAAAAATTCTTATTATTGATAATAATAATGAAGATATCGAACTGATACAAAATCTATTGAAAAAATCTAACAAATTTAAAACCATATTTGAATATACATACATATCTGCCATACAGCGTCTTGAAAAAGAAAAATTTGATTGTATAATTTTAGACTTAACTATCCCAGACGCAACTACAGCATTGAAAATTATCATAAAAAGATTTCCAGAATTGCCTATAATAATTATAACAAACAACAACGAAAATATGTCTATAGAATCAACTCATGAAGGTGCTCAAGATTATTTGGTCAAAGGTAGAATAGATAGCGAATTGTTAATGCGATCTATTATGTATGCAATAGATATTAAAAAAGCTGACAATGAACTAAGAAATAGTGAGAAAAAATATAAAGATTTTGTTGATACCATACTTGAAGGTCTTTGGATTGTAGACCGAGAGGGAAAAACTATCTACACCAACAAACAGTTATTAGACATGTTGGGCTACAATCAAGACGAAATAATAGGTAGACCATTCTTTAATTTTGTACATGAAAAATTTCGCGAAGATGCAAAAAAATTTTTTGAAAGACGGAAGAAAGGTCTAAAAGATAGATACGATTTCTGTTTTACTAGAAAAGATGGTTCTAATATATGGGTCATCGTTTCTGCTTCTCCTATATTTGACAATGAAGGAACATTTAGCGGGGCTCTTGGATTATTTACAGATATATCTAAACACAAAGAAATAGAAAAATCTTTAGAACAATCATATAAAGAACAGTTAAAATTATCTAAGGAATGGTATGCGACATTTAATGCTATATCAGATGTAGTCTGCATTGTAGATGTAGAAGGTAAAATATCAAGATGTAATAGCGCATCAAAAAATCTTTTTAAATTATCAGTAGAAAGTATTGTTGGAAAGACATGTTGGGAATTATTAAATTGTCCTTCAGAACGAAAAGATAAATGTCCAATATTGTTTGCCACAATAAACGCTGAAAAAAGAATATTGACAACAAAGGTAAAAAATAAATGGTACAGATCATCAGTAGATCCTATTCTCGATGATGACAATAATTTGATTGGTGGAGTCCATATAATATCTGATATTACTAAATATAAAGAGGCCCAAATAGAATTACAAGAAAGCGAACTAGCACTTAAAAAATCGCAAGAAGTAGCACATATAGGACATTGGACATGGTATCCTAAAACGAATATAGTTACATGGTCTGAGGAAATGTTTAATATATTTGGTATCACTAAAGAAATATATAACAGTTTTGGAGGAAATTTAGATAAAGTTATCAATGACACTGTTCACCCAGAAGATATAGAATCTGTAAAAAAGGCTAACCAGTTTATCGTAGAACAAAAATATGGTGCTCCAATGGAATATAGAATTGTATGGCCAGACAAGTCTATTCATACAGTATATGCAGTTCCTGGAGATATATCTCTCGACGAGTCTGGTAAAGTTGAAAGACTATTTGGAATAGCACAGGACATCACAGAAAGAAAAAATATAGAACAAGAAATTATTAATCTCAAAAATTTTTACGAGAATATATTAGATAGTATGATGGATGGCGTCTTAGTTATGAACAAAGATGACATGATAATATATTGTAACAGAGGAATGGCCAATATCATGGAGCTATCTGAAAAAGATATATTAAACAAAAACATTTTAAAAGATTTTCCAGAATATTATATTAAATTTTTTGAACAAAATTATTTAGAAGCAAAAGAGACATTTAAATCAATATTTTATCCACCTATAAACGTGATTACACATTCTGGAAAATTATTATATCAAAGTGGTTGGATAATACCAATTGTCAATAATAAAAAATTAGAAAAGATAATATGTACAGCAAGCGATCTTACAGACCAAAAAATAGCACAAGATAAATTGCAAGAAACTACAGAGAGATATAAATCATTATTCGAAGGAGCTAGAGATGCTGTAATTATATCAGATTTAAAAACGGGTATTATATTAGACGCAAACCTAGAAGCAGAAAAATTAACGAAGAAAAATAGAAATGAAATTATAGGTCAACATTTTACAATACTTTATCCTACAGAAGATATTCCACTAATAAAAACCAACGTCAAAAAACATATAGAGACAAAAGGTAATATTCCTATCTATAGTAACATACTCACATCTGACGGAATCAAAATACCTATAGAAATAAATGCAAATATTATCACATTACCAAACGGAAAACAAACGGTACAGGGCATATTTAGAAATATCACAGAAAGAAAGGCTGCAGAAGAAAAACTTAAAAAGAGTGAAGCAATGCTTGCAGAGGCTCAAAAAGTAGCTCACATAGGTAGCTGGGAATATGATTTAATTTCAAAGAAGATTACATGGTCAGAAGAGGTATATAGTCTCCATGGAATAGATCCAAAAAATCCAAAAAAAGTAGAACCATCTTATGAAGAACTTCTTCAAATGTATCATCCTGACGACATTCCAGTATTTACTAATGCAATAGAAAAAGCTATCAAAGATGGTACTCCATATACGATAATATGTAGAGTATTTCATCCAGATGGTTCTATTCATTATCTCGAAGGAAGAGGAGAGGTGATATTGGATACCAAAGGTATACCAATCAAACTTTATGGAACATCAATGGATGTAACAGAACGCGAACTTGCAAAAAAAGAAATTGAACTTACAAATAAAGAACTTGCACGTTCAAATCAAGAACTTGAGCAATTTGCTTACGTAGCTTCTCATGATCTACAAGAACCTCTTCGTTCTATATCAGGTTTTACAGAATTATTGGTTCTTAATTATAAGAATAAATTAGGTCCTGAAGCAGATGAGTTTATTGGATATATAATAAATGGCACAAGAAGAATGCAACAATTGGTAAATGACTTATTAGAATTATCTAGAGTAAATACGAGAGGAAAAGAATTCATTCTTACAGATCTTAATATAACTCTAAACAAGGTTCTAGAAAATTTGTATAATCTTATTGAAGAGAGCAAAGCAGAAGTAACTATAGACAAAATGCCAATGATCAAAGTTGACGAATCCCAAATTAATAGAGTATTTCAAAATCTTATAGATAATGCTATTAAATTTCGTAAAAAAGATATTCCTGCGAAAATTCATGTATCATCAAAAAAAGTTGTAAATAAATGGATATTTTCAATTAAAGACAATGGCATTGGAATAGACCCAAAGAATTTTCCTAAACTTTTCATAATATTTCAAAGATTGCATTCTAGAGAAAAATATCCAGGAACAGGTATAGGATTGGCCATGTGCAAAAAAATTGTACAGAGACATAATGGTGAAATATGGGTGGACTCTAAATTAGGAGAAGGAAGTACATTTTATTTTTCAATTCCTATAGAATGAATTATGAATACATATATAACAGATGCCATTGATATATCAGATACCATGATAGCAGATACAGATATAACAGATACAAAGGATGTAACAGATACAGATATAACAGATACAAAGGATGTAACAGATACAGATATAACAGATACAAAGGATGTAACAGATACAGATATAACAGATACAAAGGATGTAACAGATACCAAACCTGACAAAAATTCTGTCACAATAAAACCTATCAACGTATTAATTGTAGAAGATAACCGTGCTGACATACGTTTAATAGAGGAGATTTTTAAAAAGGGAAAATTATATATAAATCTACAATCTGTAGAAAATGGTCAAGAAGCGATTTTTTATTTAAAGAAAGAAAACCAATATAAATATACAGAATTTCCAGATCTTATACTACTTGATTTGAATATGCCAGTGATGAATGGTTTTGAATTTCTAGAAAATATTAAACAAGATGAAAATTTCAAACATATACCTATAATAGTAATGACTGTATCAAAATCTGACGAAGATGTATTAAAATCATATAATTTGCATGCAAATGCTTATATAGTTAAACCTGTTGAATTAAACCAGTTTATTAGCGCAGTACAATCTATTGAGAATTTTTGGCTTACAATCGCCAAATTGCCTCCAAAAACCATTTAAATAAGGGACCAAACAATCAAACCAAACAATCAAACAAGAAGGAATTAATTATGGAAAACAATAACAATATAATAGAATCATTTAAAACGATTCAAGTAGGACGAGGACAATTTGATAAAATAGGAATTCATAGAATTACGAAAAATAAACATAGATGTAGTGGTACAACAATAGTAATGATTCCAGGGTCCAATTCAGACTTTAATACATCATTTTTCAAAATGGCGACATTTTTTGTAAATCGTGGTGTTGATGTATGGGGTATAGACTTTAGATATTCATTTGTCCCAAATGATATTAATTCAAATCCATATTGTCTTGCAACAGATTGCTCGTTCTTCAAAGATCAAGATACAGATCTACATGTATCAGATCTTGATATAGTAGTAAAAATAGCTCAAATGTTTTCTAAAGATGATAAAGTATTTCTATTAGGATTTAGCCAGGGAGCATATTTTGTATATAGATATGCATCTATTCAATCGAATCAAGAAAATCTTAAAGGCATTATTCCTGTTGATATAGCGTATAATTTAGATCCCACACTAACAGATGTCATAACAAACGCAAGATCAGATGTTATAGCAAGACAGGCAAAAATAGCCAATGGAGTATATTATGAAGATGTACTAACAGAGAAATTTATTGCTGGTCAAGCGGCCCAGAATCCTGATGAATCATCTCCAATAATTCCTGGATTGACCAATAAACAAGCGTTTCTTTTTGCATTGACTGCTACTTATCAACTTCCAGGATTCCATGTACCAGGATATAGATTCAATCAGGGAACAATTGCTGGACTAATATATACAGACTATGATCTAATGATTGCACAAACAGGAAAATTAAATAGTTTCCAGAGTATATTACCATTAACAGAATTAAGAGAACAATACATAGAACCTATGCCATCAATTCCAAATATAACTGTACCTATACTTCATGTAGCAGCAGAATTTGGTTTTGGAACGTTTGGATTCTACACACCAGATAGAATTAGTGCTTTCAATAGTGATATCACTAAATGTCTAATATCAGATTATGGACATGCAGACTTAGTATATTCCAATACAGCAGATATCGATGTATGGGACATAATTTGCAAATGGATAAAAAAACATGATTGAGAAAAATGTTTTTTTATAATACATTGATATTTTAATCAGATCTATAAATTCCAATTAAAAAACATCTGAAATTATTACATGATTGCAATGTAAAGGTAATAAAATGACAATCCAAATAGAAGAATTAACACCAGAAGATATTAAAGAATTACAGGCATCATTAAAAACCATAAAACCAATTATTGAGATTAGAGAGCTAGTAAATGAAATATGTGATCTACCTCCAGATAAAGCAAAAGATATTCTTTGCAATATGGCAAAAAAAGCTGAAGAAAAAACAATAAATAAAAGTGGATGGGAAAAATATATACTAGACTCTATAAAAAAGAATATGTAGCACCCACTATGGTTATAAATATGATGATTATAAATTATTCAAAGGTAATGCTTCAAAGGTGATGCAGATGTCATATATAAATAAGAAATTTTCTCTTCCAAAAGATCAACAAGAATTCAAAAATGTAATGAAGCATATTAACGAGTGCGATATTTTAAGTAGTAATATATATGAAGATTTACAAGGTCCAGAAATTGAAGAAGTTTATAGATGCCAATGTGGAAATATATTGCTCAAACAAAAAAGTATTATAACAAATATTGATTCTCCAGAAAAGGATAGCATTGAAATGGTACACATGGAATCAAAAGAGTGTGCATTATGATGCAAGAAGAAGTTGATCTTAGTAAATTGACGACACAACAATTATTAGATTTAAAAGCAAAAATTAGAGCTGCCAGGCCAATTGTTAAATATAAAAAACTAGTAAGAGAGATATGCAATTTAACTCCAGATAAATCAAAAGAGATTTTATGCAAAATGGCTAAAGATGTAGAAGAAAAATCTATTGAAGGTGGATGGCAAAAAATAGTATTGAATTCTATTAAGAATCATATGCATGAGAGTTTTTAACAAAGACTCGAAAAAGTTTGTAACAAGGAGATCAATATGGTAATGACAGATCAAGAGATAATAGATTCCATTTTAAAAGGTCTTGAAAAATCTCACAAAGTCTCACTTAGAGGTAATGATCTATTAAATTATTTTATCATTGGAAAAGATCTAATATCTCCATATGCATATCATCTAGAAGTAAAGATACTTCCTGAACTTGTTCAGACTGATTACCAATATTTTAGACAGAAATTGATAAATTATCTATCAAATCATCATGTACCATTCATTCAAGGTCCAGAAGATTTCTTGGATATTTTTACTAATGAAGAAACATATCGCGATTATATCAAAATATATGAATTTAGACATAAGATTGATGATCTTGATATAATAGCATCCGATACAATATATCCAGATAAAGAAAGAGTGATAGCTCTCGAAAAGATGTATGAATTATATAATCAAGAAAGAGATATATTAGAGAAGTACGGCGAATAATAATTCATTAATATAGGGCATATTACAAATAGAGAAAATTCTTCCAATTATTATAGATAAAGAGAGAACATCCAAAGAATTTAGAGGAATGATTCCAATCAAGAATGCACATATAGATTGCAATAAAAAATTGATACAATTAATTGAAAACATCCCTGATTTCATATAGAATTGATAAAATTGATTAAAAATATATACTTACATCGACATAAAGAGATGATATTATGACATTATTAAAATTAGTTACATCAGGTGTATTGGGAACACTAACTGTTTCAGGTTTTATTGAAAAAGAAATGAACAGTCCAGATATTGATACTATCGAACCTATTGACACAGTATCAATTATTGTTCCTTCTTTCAATGAAGAAAAATTTATAAAGAAATGTCTATCATCCATTAAAGGACAATCGATCATTCAAGAGTATCCACAATATTTTGAGTTGATTTTATGTGACAGTTGTTCAACAGATAATACTGTAATATTAGCAGAACCTTATGTTGATAAGATAATAAATGTTCCAATTCGTGGTAAATTGACAGCTAGAAATATTGCTATCAATCAATCTAAAGGAAATATCATAGTATCAGTTGATTCAGATACTATATATCCCTGTTTTTGTCTCAATACACTTCTCAGGCCTTTCAATGATATATATAATCCAAATTATGATTCTAGCATAGTAGGTGTCGTGGGCTCAACATATGATCCATATATCCCTGGTATACCAACTCCCATAAGAAATATAGCTGAGATAGTAGATAGAACAATATTATGTCCCAATCAAATGGTGGGTAGAAACAGTGCATTTTGGAAACATAGTTTCTATCAATCTGGAAGATTTGATGAATCTATAAATCAATTAGATGCAAGTTCAATGATTCAAGAAGAAGAAAAGGGATTCGGAAATAGACTTCTACAATTGGGCAAAGTAATTTTTAGACTGAATGCCAATTGTATACATCTGGGTTCTGAGAGAATTGGCTGTCGTCTTGGTACAGTAAACAAAAATATTTGTAAAGAATATGGGATCAATATCGAAAGATTTGGCTAACGTTCAAATTATATATAAATTAGATCATGAGAAAATATCAAATTAGATATAAATTACATCAGGAGAAAATATGGATTCAGAAATTGAAATTGTACAGCATTTAGATACACAGTATATTCATGAATCGATGAAATTAAAATTACAAATGAGAAAATTATGGACTGATCATATTATATTTACCAGACAATTTATAGTAGATCTGATAGACGATATTCCTAGTATTGATTATACGACAGATCGTCTTATTAAAAATCAAGAACAAACTGGAAATTGTTTCAGGAGTTTCTTTGGAGATGTTGCGGCAGATAACATAGTTTCTTTGCTGAAAGAACATATCAACATAGCTACAGATCTATTGAAGGCTATCAAATCTGGAAATGTATCAGAAGCATCTAATTTCGAAGATCAATGGACATTAAATGTAGAAAATATATCTACATTTCTAGGTACTATCAACAAATATTATTGTATTGATGAACTGAGTGATGTATTCAAGACACAATTAATACTAACAAAATATCAATTCATAGCTAGGATGGATGGAGACTATAGTGCTGATATTTTATATTTTGACATGGGACTTAACCATATACTAAGAATATCTGATTATCTAACAGATGGAATAGTCAACTACCGCCCCCTGAAGTAAGACCAGCTCTCAGCTAACGCTGATCGCAGGTGGGCGGCTTGCATCTCAGAATGTGACGTAAGAGTTAACTAGCCTATAAAAAGCAGTAAT